>OGYM01002232.1_pt1 | contig 12945 bp, 13 predicted proteins | sample 1576491 | NCBI WGS metagenome assembly OGYM01 (sample SAMEA3541515, study PRJEB24748) | human gut metagenome | biome: human gut; feature: human-associated habitat; material: faeces | place: China | collected 2012 | reverse complement strand
AAACTTAGCCAGCTCATCATCAGCGGCGGCAGCGAATTCCTGGGAAAGACACTGAGGTACCTGCCGATCCAATGCTTCAATATCTTCCAGACGAACCATAGAATACAGAGGATTGGCTTTTGAAGTACAGTGATAATCCTCTGTGAGCATTCCCTCCTTAAGCGCCTCCAGAATATGTTTTTCCTTAAACGCATACGTGATAACGGAAAATTCATTCATAATATACGCCACGAGAATCCTGCCTCCGGGTCTGGTCACCCTCACCGCCTCCCGCAGCGCAGCAAGCTTGTCCTTTTCCTCATGCAGATGATACATCGGTCCAAACAACAGGGTTACGTCAAAGGAATCATCGGAAAATTTTTTCAGATTCAATGCATTTCCCTGATATGCATGCACGCCTGCCCCCTTCTGTTTCAGACGCCCCAGATTATGCTTCACCAGTTCCACAGCCGTCACATCGAACCCTTCCTGTGCCAGCGGTACGCTGTATCGTCCGGTTCCCGCCCCGATATCAAGGATATGAATTTCCTCTTTTGCACGTTCTTTTACAATTTCGTCCAGACACTGATGGATATAATGCATACTTGTCACAAATTCCACCCTGCCGTGTCGGCTGTCCAGACGCTTCTCTTCATTAAATTTATTATAATAGGCTTCTAAGTCTGTCATATTTTAATACTAACACATTTTCTTTAAAATTTCACTCACAATCGCTGATGCGACATCCGCTTTGCTCATTATTTCCAGTTCCCTGCAGTCATCTGCCGTAATCAGCGTCACAACATTGGTATCTGTACCAAATCCGGCTCCGGCTACTTTCAGGTTATTCGCCACAATCATATCTGCATTCTTTTTTGCAAGTTTTGCACGGGAATTCTCCAGCATATGTTCCGTCTCCATGGAAAATCCACACAGAAACTGTCCCTGCTTTTTGTGCGCTCCCAGATACGAAAGAATATCTTCTGTGCGCTCCATCGTAAGTGTAGCATCGCCATCCTTTTTCTTGACTTTCTCATCGACCGGGTGATCTGGACGGTAATCGGCTACTGCTGCCGCTTTGATGATAATATCCTGCTGCTCTGCTGTCTCCTTTACGGCTGCTGCCATATCCGCGGCAGATACAACCGGAACGACCTTTACAAACGGCGGCGGAGTGATTGCCACCGGTCCCGTGATCAGCGTCACTTCCGCGCCACGGCGCATACAGTTTTCCGCAATTGCATAGCCCATTTTTCCGGTAGAGTGATTCGTAATATAACGCACCGGATCAATCTTCTCCTGTGTCGGTCCTGCTGTGACCATCACTTTCTTTCCGACCATGTCCTTTTCGCAGGCAAGATCTTTCATAATATAAGAAAACAGTGTTTCCGGTTCCGGCATTTTCCCGGCTCCGGTATCCCCGCAGGCAAGATAACCACTCGCCGGATCAATGATATGAAACCCATAATGCTCCAGCTTTTTGATGTTATCCTGTACGATCGGATTTTCAAACATATTGGTATTCATGGCAGGGGAAACATACTTCGGGCATTTTGCCGCAAGAATCGTTGTTGTCAGCATATCATCTGCGATTCCGTTTGCCATCTTGCCAATTACATTTGCAGAAGCCGGCGCCACCATAAAAATATCTGCACGCTTTGCCAGTGCCACATGCTCGACATTGAACTGGAAATTCCGGTCAAATGTATCGACCAGACACTTGTTGCTTGTGAGCGTCTCAAACGTGATAGGATTGATAAAATTGGTTGCATTTTCCGTCATGATCACATGCACATCCGCATGCTGCTTGACGAGCGCACTTGCCAGATAGGCGATTTTATAGGCAGCGATACTTCCGGTCACACCAAGTACCACACATTTTCCTTTTAACATTGTCTCTTACTCCTTTGCAGAAAAAATCATATCTTCTGCTATTTTATCACACTTGCGGCAGAATCGTAAAGAAACTGTCTTCAAAGTTAACAACGTTCAAAATTCAGATATCGGGTTCCCTGAAATGTCAGTTTTCCAACATCCCCTTCTGCAAGCATTCCATATTCAGATCCGCGCACATTCATTTCCATGCGATCTCCACTCTCCACCTCAAACGTAACATAATAAGTTGTGTTTGTATGTACCATAGTTGTATCTGTCCCATCATTGAAATGCGTTATATTCGTCCGTTTGGCTACAACCTTTGCCTCTACTGTCAGTCTCGGTGCATGATTATTGTCATTCCATTGTGAAATTCCCTTTATGATTGTAACCACAATAAAACCTGCTACAACAATAAACATAATCGGAAAAATTACATCCATCACATTAAAAAACATACTTTTCCCCTCCTTTAATAAACTCATACCTTTTTTATTTTAGCATACCCCTGTTGAATGCACTATTGCTTTTTCCAAAGAATACAACAAAAAAGGCAGCCCTCAGACGAATATCACGAAATTGATATTCGTCTTCCCGCTGCCTTTCAAAATCATTATTTCCGGATCGGTTTTAATTTATTCAGTACCATGCCAAGTGCTGCTACAATGATTGCAGCCACAATCGCTTCAATGACTCCGTTAAAACTGATGACACCACCGATGATTCCAAGCACGGCTCCTGCATCGACACTCAGGGCTTTTGCATATGCATCTTTGTATAACACAAAAATTCCGCCCATAACCAGTATCGTATTGACCATTGCGCCTGTTACACCCGCGTAGACAAATGCACAGACTGCGCCGGATTTCAATACCGTATACACTTCCAGTGCTATAAAAACAAACCATCCAACCAGTGCACTTACTGCATACAATGCAATATCTGACAATGGCTTCTTGTCAAACACATGAAGCAGAAACGCACGCGCACCAAGAAACAGGAACACACCGATCAGAATATTAAACACACTTGCCCAGAGAATTTTGTGCCGGGAAGAAAGCGCTTTCTTTACTCCGATATATACAAAATATGGCAGAATTCCTACAAGAATACGCGGTACAAAACAGATAAACGCACTCTTTACGATTCCGCTGGTGCCTACCATGCTGGCCGCCAGCACCGGGGAAAATACAAATGCCGAAAGGGAGGTCGGCATAACCGTATTCTTGATAAAGCTGGTCAGACCAAAGATAAATCCCAAAAATCCGCCCTTCTTCGGTCCACAGAATAACGATCCTAAAATAACAGGGATGTGGATGATGGTCGCATTGATCACCACAAGTGGGATGTAGCCCAGCGGTGTAAACGCCATAATGATAATGATTGCTGCAAACAGAGCGGTCAGTACCAGCTCCGCGGTCTTATTGTTTCGCATTGGTTCCTCCTGTTCCAGATGAAAGCGGATGTTATGTTTTCCGTCTCTCTCTTTTTTCTTTTGCGAATAAAGTAAACATCAACTTTACCAGTTTACACCTTGCTCCTCTTATGGTCAAGTCACATCATACCATCGGTTTTTCCAAAATCTGAATCACCGTATTTCCTTTCATTTTCAGGAAAAACGGCATTCCAGGTTTTGCATCCGTATAAGTTTCCATATATTTTTCAAAAATCATTTTATCTTTTGTTACTACACGAATATCGGCATCTGTTCCCCCAAATTCTCTTGTCCAATCCAAAAAGGAGTACTCCGTCTGATCTGTCAATGTTACATCCTCTGTTTTTTCATCCTTATTGTATATATAATATCCGTCAGGCATATCGTCATCCGTGTGTTTGTAACTTGCCAGTCGATCACTGTCCCCGGAACTGATATACTCCACGGGATCGATGACCAGTGTATTTCCATTGATTTCCTTTATATAAGCGCAGAGTTCTGTTGTATCCTCCTTCATACTGTCTGCAGTTTCTGTCTCCTCAGCTTTTTCTGTAACTGTCTGTTTTCCACATCCTCCAAGTCCTGAAATGCACGCACACATCATAAGTAAAATCCATCTCTTTTTCATCATTTTCTCTCTCCTTTACCAGATCCAGTGTTTATATATTTTTTCAATTTCTTCTTTTTGGATTGTATCTCCAGCCAGCACATATACGCTGTTTCCATATTCCCCATATGCCCAAAATGTCTCATCCGTATACCGATATAAAAAAACAGTCATTCCGTTTATTCTGATTTGTTCCACAGAATTATAATTTGTGTCAAAAATCATTTTCTCATTTGTCACAATTGTTTGCTGAAAAATCAAATGCTTTTTGTCATTTCCATATTCCAAAACGGATGTGGTATCCGTAATTTTTTCTTCGTTCAGCCGATAGTTGTCTGGAATATACTGCGGTTTTAAAATAGTATCGGAAATCTTCTCTTCGTCCGATTCATAGGAGTAAATACTGATGTTACCATCCAGCACCATTTTTATTGTATGAAAAAACCGTACCCGGTAAGCCTCCACACTCATCGTGACGGTGAGTGCTCCCACAAGCATCACAACCGCTGCTGCCGCAATTTTCTGTGTGATTTTCTTCAACTGTTTTTCGGCATACATATACTTTTCTTTCTGTATCAGCCGCTTCATACGCTTTCTGAATTTATCTGAAAAAACGTATTTTTTTTGCGTGCACACTTCCAGTTGCCGTACCATTGCTGCATCAACGATCGGCATTTTTTCATAAAGCCATTCGTCCGTTACTTTCATTCGGTATCTCCCTTCTTGATTTTTTCCAGTTCTTTTTCAATTAGCCGTTTTCCTCTGGCAATCCGCTGCCGGATCGTCCCCTCCCGAAGTCCGCATATTCTGGCAATCTCCCGGTTTTCCAGATGTGCGGAATATTTTAACAGAAATATATCTCTGTATTTTGGTGGAAGATTTTTTAAAATATCTAACACTCCATGTTCTTCCTCCGGTGCCATATAAGTAAGCTGCCCGGTTTCTTCCGGAAGTTCATCCATATAGATTTCCCTGCTTTGTAACCGGTTTCTTCTGCGGTAAAGATCAATGGCTGCATGTTTTGTAATCGTAATCAGATAACGTTTCGTGGCAGTCTCCTCCGGCTGTCCGACGTTTTCCATATGTTTTGCCACCCGTACAAATGCTTCCTGCACGGCATCTTCTGCCAACTGGTAATCATGCAGAATATCCACCGCCACTTTCAACATCAGATAACGATAGTTTTCGTACAGGATCACAAATTTTCGTTTTTCTTCGGTTGTGTCCACCATCATCAGTAAAATCACGCGCGTTCCTCACTTTTGTTTTGTCTCTGCTAACTATAACGAACCTGTCGGTTCCATTGTTACATATTTTCAGACAAAAATAAAAGACATCCGGATTCCTTCCATTTGTCCATTGAAAAAGTATCGCTGTAGCGATATTCTCGATTTTGCCGCCAATACCCGCGATCTAGACATTGATGTCGTAAAATTTGCACGTGTCTTACGCTGCAAAACAGAAGACCTGTTACAAATATAGTAAAACCGCCGCGGAAATCCGCGGCGATCTCTTTTCACATCTTTATATAAGATGAAATTATTTGCCCATCTCAGCCTTTAAAATAACTCATGCATCAATCAAATAAAGAATATTCTTTTTCCGCCCCCGCATTTGATACTACACATAACAATGCCCCATAATTTGGAGTAACATTTTTGTTAATGGCAAGAAAACACGTTTCGCCTTCACCTATATAATACACATCGCTTACGCTGTAATATTCTGCGGTCTCCACCCCCATCGGTTCTGTTTTCGGATTCCAGCTTTCTTTTTTATCTAATTGATTCTTTTGTTGTTTTGTTTTCAAATCATACTGCAACTGTTTTTCATTATCACTTAGCTGGATATACCGTCCATCCTTCGATACATGAATAAATGTTGCATCATCTCCCTGTAATCCCTTAAAATGATTTTTTTCAAAATCAACATAATCCGTCAGGTCTGAAGAGGAAAGATCATAAACATACACCCCCATATTGTCATAAACAACTAATTGTCCCTTTCCGACATAACCAATTTTAGGCATTGTATCATCAAAATTTAAAGTTGATTTATAACTTGCCAGCCTTGCAAGTTCTTTCGAATCAACATTATTCAAACCAATTTTTTTATAAAGAAAACTTCCAAATAATACTACTAATAACAATCCACTGGCAACAACTATATATATTGTTTTTTGGCAGCTATATTCTTTCCCAATATTTTTAATCCGCATCTTCAATGTACTCCTTTCGCAAATAAAAGGTCGCATAGCTGATACATATTTTAATCTACCTTTATCACATAACCGAAGTAATGTTCTGGCATAAAATTTTCTTTCCTCCATTGATGTATTTTGTAATGTCTGTTCATCACAGGCCATTTCTATATCTTTATTTACTCCAAAATAAATTAACCAACATAAGGGATTATACCAATTTAAAGCAAGAGCTATATAATACAACATCATCAATAGATAATCTTTGCGTTTTATATGGGTCTTTTCATGCTGTAACACTATCTGCCGTTGCTCTGGACTCAAATCAAATGGCAAAAATATTTTTGGTTTAACTAAGCCGATAACACAAGCCATGCTTTCTTTCCACTCATAGATTTCATCCTGTGAAGATATCTTCTTTGCATTCTTTGTTCTTCTACAAACAGCAATCCTCTGTATAATATAATATACAGCAAAAACCAAAAGACCTATATACCACAATATCATAAGAATATTTATATTCTTCTTTTTTCCCATGTATGGTTTCGATGTATTTTCATCTTTTGGAAATATTTGCAAAGAATTATCACTTTTCATTTCCTGTGCAGAAAGATTTTCATTCTTTTCAACAAATGTTTCCGAATACAAAATGCCATATTCCGTATATATAGATACCGGAAACAATAAACGTATCAAAAGTATCACCCACAACATTATTTTTATGTGATTAGACTGTTTTCTCAATAAAAATCTTATAAACAAAAATAGTATAATAACTATTATTGTTCCACTCAAAGAACCACTATAAAATTTAAAAAAATCATTCATGTAGTTCCTCCTTATATTCGTCTATTACTTTCTCCAATTCTTGAATATCTTCTCTTGTCAGATTTCTTTCTTTGATAAACGAAAGGACAAATTGCGGTAATGAATTTGAAAAATATTCCTTTATAACTTCTTTTCTCTGACCATTTTCATAATCTGCTCTTGATTTTAATACAGTAATAACTGCCTCTGAATTACAAACCATTTTTTTATCAACTAATTTTTTCAAATTAGTATAGGTTGTTGACTTTTTCCAATTAAACCGCTCTAAACATTCTTTAACAAGTTTATTTGAAGGAATTTGACCCTTCTCCCAAATTACTTCCATCAATTTTAATTCTGCTTTTGTCAAATAAGTTTTCATTTCTATCACCGTATTTATTACTTTACCTATTTATTTTTGGTCTAAACTACTTAGACTACTTTTAGTCTAAGTCATTTAAACCTGTTTGTCAAGTATTTCCTCACACAAAAAAACCGCCGCGGAAATCCGCGGCGGTTTCTTTTCACATCTTTATGTAAGATGAAATTATTTATTCTTCATTTCAGCCTTTAAAGCTTCTGTCAGAGCTGGAACGATCTTGTTCAAATCTCCAACGATACCGTAATCAGCTACGGAGAAGATTGGAGCATCCTCATCCTTGTTGATTGCGATGATCAGGTCAGACTCTTCCATACCAGCTACGTGCTGGATTGCTCCGGAAATACCGATTGCAAAATAGATCTGTGGACGAACCGTCTTACCTGTCTGTCCTACCTGATAATCCTGTGCTAACCAGCCGTTTTCTACAGCGGCACGGGAACAGCTTACCATTCCGCCAAATACATCAGCGAGATCCTGCAGCATCTTGAAGTTCTCTTTGCTTCCAACTCCACGACCACCGGATACAAGAACCTTTGCATCCATGATGTTCTCTACATTTCCAACTGCCTTAACAACGTTAAGAATGTCAACGTAACGGTTGTTCTTCTCAAGTGTAGGATTAAACTCGATCACTTCTGCCTTGCGACCAGCCTCTTTTGGAAGCTTCTGCATAACACCAGGACGAACGGTAGCCATCTGAGGACGGTTGTCCGGGCAGGCGATGGTTGCGATTGTGTTTCCACCGAATGCAGGACGAGTCATCAGTAACTGATTATGCTTCTGCTCATCTTCCTTACCAGGAACTGCGTTGATTGGGAAATCACCGATCTCAAGCTTTGTACAGTCAGCGGTGAGTCCTGTTGCAACTCTTGCAGATACGGTAGGACCAAGGTCACGACCGATTGCTGTTGCACCAACTAACATAATCTCTGGCTTGTACTCATTGATAACTGCTGCAAGAGCCTGTGCGTATGGCTCTGTACGGTATGTCTCAAGTTCAGGATTATCCACTACGATAACCTTGTCTGCACCATACTCGCCTAACTCATCTGTTAAGCCCTTTACGTTTGATCCAAGAAGGACTGCTGTTACGTCTGTTCCTAAATCTTTTGCAAGCTCCTTTGCCTTTCCGATTAACTCAAAAGCGATAGAGCTAAGTTCATTGTCTACCTGCTGTGCGTAGATAAATACGCCCTTATATTCTTCTAAACCCATGTTATTCACCACTTTTCTCTATAATCTTAGATAATATGTTTCTCTTTGAATTTTCCGATTAAGTATGCAACGGACTCTGCAGGATCCAGATTTACTTTCTCTCCTGCACCCTTCGGTACCTTATCAGATGCCTTAGCGATCTTTGTTGGAGATCCTTTCAGACCAAGGTTAGAATCATCTACATCCTTTAAGTCTGCTCTGCCCCATACGGTAACTTCTTTGTCACATGCATCGAAAATTCCACCCGGAGTCATATATCTTGGCTCGTTTAACTCAGAAAGAGCAGTGATCAGGCAAGGCATTTTAGCCTTAACTTCATGATATCTGTCCTCATACTGACGCTTAACGATTACGGAATCTCCCTCAACCTTGATATCCTCAGCATAAGAGATTACCGGAAGTCCAAGATGCTCAGCGATCTGTGGTCCTACCTGTGCGGTATCACCATCGATAGCCTGACGTCCTGTGATAATCAGATCATAATCTAAGTTACGAAGTGCACCGGCGATTGTTGTGGAAGTAGCCCATGTATCAGCTCCACCTAATACTCTGTCGGTAACAAGAATAGCATCGTCAGCTCCCATAGCCATAGCCTCACGAAGAACAGCATCTGCCTTTGGAAGTCCCATGGTAAGAACAGTAACCTTTGCACCGTTCTGATCCTTAATTCTAAGTGCTGCCTCAAGACCAGCTTTGTCATCTGGGTTCATGATAGCAAGCATTGCAGCTCTATCGAGTGTTCCGTCTGCGTTGAACTTTACGCCGCCCTTTGTATCCGGAACCTGTTTAATACATACTACGATATTCATGTATTATTTATCTCCTTTTCTTCAATCTTTGTGATACAACTGTACGATTATCTTAATAATGACCCAGAAATAACCATACGCTGAACTTCGGAAGTTCCTTCGTAGATCTCTGTGATCTTGGCATCGCGCATCATACGCTCTACGTCGTACTCACGGATATATCCGTATCCACCGAATAACTGGACAACTTCTGTTGTAACAGCCATAGCGGTCTCTGCTGCGAATAATTTAGCCTTGGCAGCTTCTACAGAATAAACCTTCTGTGTAGCCTTAGCCATGGCAGCCTTGTAAACAAGAAGCTGAGCAGCTTCGATTCTTGCAGCCATATCAGCAAGCTTGAACTGTGTATTCTGCTGCTGTGCGATAGAACGGCCAAACTGCTTTCTTTCCTTTGTATACTCGATACAACGATCCAAAGCACCTTCTGCAATACCAAGTGCCTGGGCAGCGATACCGATACGTCCACCATCGAGTGTGTGCATTGCGATTGGGAAACCTCTTCCTTCCTGACCGAGTAATGCATCCTTTGGAATTCTGCAGTCCTCGAAGATCAGCTCGTATGTAGAAGATCCACGGATACCCATCTTCTTTTCCTTTGTACCGAAGGAGAATCCAGGAGCACCCTTCTCTACGATAAATGCGGAGAAGTTTTTCTTCTTTCTTCCTCTCTTGTCCTCGGTAATGCTTGTGATTGCGATTACGATATAAACATCTGCAACCTTACCGTTTGTGATGAAACACTTAGATCCGTTTAAAACCCACTCATCACCATCTAATACAGCCTTTGTCTGGCAGCCCTGTGCGTCTGTACCAGCGCCTGGCTCAGTAAGACCAAAAGCACCGAGCTTCTCGCCCTTTGCAAGCGGTACTACATATTTCTTCTTCTGCTCTTCGGTACCGAATGTCATGATTGGGTCGATACAAAGAGAAGTATGTGCAGATACGATAACACCGGTAGTTGCACAAACTTTGGATAACTCCTCAACACATGTAACGTATGTCAGAGGATCACATCCCTGTCCGCCGTACTCCTTTGGAACCGGAATTCCCATGAATCCGTATTTTGCCATCTTTGCAACAGTCTCAGCCGGGAACTGTTCTGTCTCATCTGTCTCCTGTGCAAGAGGTTTTACTTCTGTCTCAGCGAAATCTCTGAAAAGACCGCGAGCCATCTCATGTTTCTTGTCTAAAGTAAAATCCATGATTTTAACACTCCTTAATTATGATTTATTTTTATTTATACTTTTCTACTGTGCGTCTACAGGTGTCTTTGTGCGGTCTGCATTGTAGATGTAGAATCCCTTACCAGACTTAGCACCAAGGTTACCACCACGAACCATCTTACGGATGAGTGGGCATGCACGGTACTTGCTGTCACCTGTCTCATTGTAAAGTACATCCATGATTGCAAGGCAGATATCAAGACCAATGAAATCACCTAACTCTAAAGGTCCCATTGGATGGTTCGCGCCAAGCTTCATAGCTGCATCGATACCAGCGATATCGGAAACACCTTCCATCTTGATGAAAGCAGCTTCGTTGATCATTGGGATTAAGATACGGTTTACTACGAAACCAGCAGCCTCATTTACCTGTACCGGAGTCTTTCCGATCTCTACAGCGATCTTCTTGATTGCTTCAACAGTCTCAGCAGGAGTATTTACACCAGCGATAACTTCTACTAACTTCATACGGTCAGCAGGATTGAAGAAATGCATACCGATCATTGGACGTGTAAGTCCGTTTCCGATCTCTGTGATAGAAAGGGAAGAAGTATTGGAAGCGAAGATACACTCTGGCTTAGCAATCTTGTCTAACTCAGCAAATGTAGTCTTCTTTACATTCATATCCTCGAAAGCAGCCTCAACGATCAGGTCGCAGTCTTTGCAAAGGTCTTCTTTTAAGCCTGGAGTGATCTTGGCAAGAATGCCATCAACCTTCTCCTGTGTCATTTTCTCTTTTGCAACAAGTCTTGCATATCCTTTTGCAATCTTGTCTTTTCCACCTTCAGCCCACTCCTGCTTGATATCGCAGAGTGCTACTTCATATCCGTCAACCTGTGCGAATGCCTTAGCGATTCCCTGGCCCATTGTACCAGCACCGATAACTCCAACCTTCATTTTAGTTCCTCCTAAATAATAAATATATTCACATTTCAAGGGGATGCAGCGCACCCCCTCTATGTATCTTATCTGGCAAAAAAATTAGTATTTCTCAACGATTGTAGAACATCCCATTCCACCACCGATGCAAAGTGTAGCAAGACCTCTGTTAGATCCACGCTTCTGCATCTCATGAAGCAGTGTAACAAGGATACGGCATCCGGAAGCTCCTACCGGATGTCCAAGTGCGATTGCGCCACCGTTTACGTTTACCTTGCTCATATCGAACTTTAAGTCTCTTGCAACTGCGATAGACTGAGCAGCGAATGCCTCGTTAGCCTCGATCAGATCGAAATCATCGATAGAAAGACCGGTCTTTGCAAGAACTTTCTTTGTAGAAGCAACAGGACCAACACCCATGATCTCCGGCTCAACTCCGCCAAGAGCTCCAGCTACCCATGTAGCCATTGGTGTAACACCAAGCTCCTTAGCCTTCTCTTCGCTCATAACAACGATTGCTGCAGCACCATCGTTGATTCCGGAAGCGTTACCAGCTGTAACCAGTCCGCCTTCCTTACCAGAGCAGCAACGTAACTTGGAAAGAGACTCAGCAGTTGTTCCTGCACGAGGTCCTTCGTCTTTCTTGAAGTCAACCATTTCCTTCTTAACCTTTACAGGTACCGGAACGATCTCGTCATCAAACTTGCCGGCTGCGATAGCTGCCTCGCACTTCTGCTGGCTGTTTGCAGAGAACTCATCAAGTTCTTCTCTTGTAATACCATACTTGTCACATACGTTCTCAGCAGTGATCATCATGTGGTAGTGGTTGAATGCATCTGTTAATGCATCGTTAACCATTGTATCAACAAGTGTACCATTGTTCATTCTGTAACCAAATCTAGCCTGTGGTAAAGCATATGGAGCCATTGACATGTTTTCCATACCACCTGCAACAACGATATCAGCATCTCCTGCCTGAATCATCTGTGCAGCCATGTTTACACAGTTAAGACCTGAACCACATACAACGTTAACTGTAACTGCTGGTGTTTCAATTGGAAGTCCTGCCTTAAGTGCTGCCTGACGTGCTACGTTCTGTCCAAGTCCTGCCTGGATAACACATCCCATATATACGTGATCAACCTGATCAGCCGGAACGCCTGCTCTGTTAAGAGCTTCCTTAATAACAATAGATCCTAAAACTGGTGCTGGAGTTGTGCTTAATGCTCCACCCATTTTTCCAATAGCTGTACGGCATGCGCCTGCGATAACTACTTTCTTTGACATAATATAAATCCTCCGTGATTTTTTTGATATGTTAACAGGTTTTATGTATAATTTCACCTGCTTGCTCACATACTCTCATAATACCATTTTTACTATTTCACCGCAAGAAAAAGCAGATGACTTTTCTGTTACAATTTTGTAAAATTCCCACTTCTAGTAATAATATTATTAAGATTGTTATAATTTTAACAAATTATAATATCTTTGTCTAGTACAATATAAAAAAAAATGGCGAAAACCGCCATTT
>OGYM01002230.1_pt1 | contig 12949 bp, 11 predicted proteins | sample 1576491 | NCBI WGS metagenome assembly OGYM01 (sample SAMEA3541515, study PRJEB24748) | human gut metagenome | biome: human gut; feature: human-associated habitat; material: faeces | place: China | collected 2012 | reverse complement strand
AGATGAGAGATATCCACTTTACATGCTTCATCCCCGGTAAACCGCACCTGGTTGTCATTTCCATAATAATAAGCGCCTGTCACCGGCTTTACTGTGTAACCCTCCTGCAGTTCTACCTGATATGGACGGCTGTAAGGCGCCCTCATGTTCATGTAGACATTCTCACTGACCGAATCCCAGGAAACCTCCTGAAACTGTGCATAGGTGTAAAATACATCCCGAAAACGGGTCCGGTTGCCCATGAGATAAATGATCACAGTAAATATCAGAGATAAAACCACAACCGATGACCGATACAGCTGGCTCAAATCCCGCTGGCGAAGGAAAATATATAAGCCAAGACCTGCTAAAATAATATAAATGATGATCTCCATGGCATACAGCGCCATATTGGGAAGCCGTCTGACATTTCCCGTGTTGATCACATTCCGCACCGACCAGTATTGACCGGAATCACCGCTGTATACCTCTTCTGCCAGCCGGCTTAACCGCGTTTCCCCGATGATCTGGGTCAATACATGATCCATAAACGATGGATTCTGAATACAGAAGCCTTCAATATCCGTCAGGTCATAGGCTGCTACGGCAATGATTCCCTGGGAATACGGTACCGTAGCCAAAAGTGTCCGGCTTTCATCTGACTGGATCACCGTACCGCCGGATAGGAGAAATTCTACACACGGAATCTCTAAGTCCGCGTCTGACGGTCCTTCCTGATCATACTCCGCACCCATGGAGATCTGTTCCACCTGTGGCGCATCATAGGACTGCTCCAGAAGCTCCGGCGCAAACCGACCTAAGGTATCATCCACACGCATACCAGTCCCCAGTACCATAATGCCGCCGTTCCGCACCCACTCCACGAGGGTACGGCTCTGATCCTCTGACAGATCCCGGATCCGGTAATTGCTGATGATCAGCATATCCACCATATCCAGGCCCATGCGGTTATCCGGAAAATTCTCTGTGGTAAATGTCATAGTCCGGGTCATCATCATGCTGTAATCCACACCGATCCCATCCCAGCAGGACAGCTTCTCCGGTGTATCACTTAAAATTCCCACAAACAGCTCCGGCGTATCCGTCCCAAATTCCAGCTTGACCCGTTTGTGGGCAAGCTGGCTGCCATTACCATCTACATAGGAAACAAAAATCTGATCCGAGCGGTTGCCTACCGGCAAAAACAAGTGCTTTTCTACCCTTTCTCCCGCCGGCACCTCCACCGGATAATCGTGCTGGTAAATGTCATTATTCGATTCCAGAGTTTTGATCTGGATCTGTCCTGCGCTGTCTGTCTCCTGCCCATTAGTCAGGATCACCTGGACCGGAAGATACCTGCCTCCTTTTACGTGTCCGTCATAGCCGCACACCACATCCATGCTGATCTCATTTTCTGTATAATCCCCGCCTGCTGCTGATGCTCCATAAGCAGTTCCAAACCAGACACATAACAGAACAGAAAGGGCCAGCAATAACTTCCGCGGCCCTGTAAAAAATTTCTTATATTGCTTCATGATAGTCCTCCAGACTTCCGAAGTTTTCCCGATTGATGTCAAAATCCACCTTCAGTTTTACCGTGAATACCGTACCATTTAAGTCACTGGTAACACCAATGGTCCCGCCATGCATATCCACAATGTTTTTTGCAATCGCAAGTCCCAGACCGGTCCCCCCTGTATTGACAGAACGGGACTGCTCCACCCGGTAAAATTTCTCAAACAGCAGCGGAAGCTCTTCCTTCGGGATCACATAACCGAAGTTGGTAACAGACACCGTCACGACCGTATCCGTGGCATCCACCTTTACGATGATTTTCTTGCCCTCCGAACCGTATTTAATGGCATTATTGATCAGGTTATCAAACAGACGGGCCAGCAAATTGCCGTCCGCCGTGATCACCTTGGCAGTTACATTGCTCTGCAGCTCGTAGGCCAGGTTTTTCTCCATAAAATTCGGATAAAATTCCTCTAACATCTGACTTAACAGCTTGACGATATCCACTTTAGATACCTTCATGGAGATCTTGCCGTAATTTAACTTGGTAAAACCAAACAGATCCTCGATCAGCTTCTGGAGACGCTTGGACTTCTTATAGGTGATATCCAGATACTTCTTCTGCATCTCCTCATTCAGCTTTACCGGACCAGACAACAGCTCCAGATATCCGATGATGGAGGTCAACGGAGTACGCAGATCATGCGCTACATTGGTGATCAGCTCATTCTTCGTCCGCTCAGATTCACGCTCCCTGTCCATCAGCTGACGCAGCTCTTCCACCATGTTGTTTAAATTCTCCGCCATATCCGCAAATTCATCGTCGCCCTCCACGTCCAGGGTGATATTCAGATCTCCTTCCGCGATCTCGCGCATAGCAGAGGAAATCCTGGAAATGTAACGCATGGAACGGCTCTGGAGCAGCAGAAAACTGACGGAAAAAACTCCGATCCCCAAAAGCACATACAGCAGCACGATCATGGTGCCAGGACGGTAAAACAGGAGGGCCAGACTGTTCTCCATGCCACGCTCTGCGGCATACTGCCCGATCATGGATAAATTGGTCACCAGAAATACCATCACCATGCAGGCAACCACCGTACTGTATACGATATTGACCACGACCCTGGTATGGTAACGGCCATTCAGACTATTTTTCAATCTTGTATCCTACTCCCCACACTGTGGTAATGATCTTATTTTCTCTGGTGTCTTCTTTCATCTTGCCACGCAGGCGGCGAATATGTACCATGACCGTATTATTGGCCTCATAAACCTTTTCATTCCAGACTTTTTCGAAAATCTCATCGGTGCTGAACACCTTTCCCGGATTCGAAGCTAACAGGTACAAAATATCAAATTCGATCGGAGTCAGCTTGATCTCCTCATCATAAACCGTAACCTTATGGTTATCCTTGTTGATCACAAGTCCCTTGATCGCAATCTCGTTCTTTGCTGCGTCGCTGCGGCTTCCGCTGTTTGGATTTAACTGGGTGTAACGGCGAAGCTGGGATTTGACTCTGGCTGTCAGCTCCAATGGGTTAAATGGCTTCACCACATAGTCATCGGCTCCCGTTCCAAGCCCTAAGATCTTATCCAGATCTGTGGACTTGGCGCTTAACATGATGATCGGGATGTTGTTCGTCTCCCTGATCCTCCGGCACATCTCCAGACCATCCATGCCAGGCATCATGATATCCAGAAGCACCAGGTGGATTTCCTCCTTATCCAGAATTTCTAAGCCCTCCTGGGCATTATTCGCTTTAAATACCTTATATCCATCACTGACTAAATAAATTTCAACCAGGTCTGCGATCTCCTTCTCGTCATCCACTACCAGGATGCTGATCTGTCCCATCTTTTAGTCCTCCTTATGTATGTTCATTTTTCTTTTTATAGTATACCATACACCCTGGTGGTTTGCCTTACTTTTTACTTACAAAAAATGTATTTATTTCCTGTGGAAACACGGATTTTCTTTGCTTTTTCCTTTTCTTCTTTTATGCAATATGCTAAAATAAATACCATCATATACAATATCTAATATTTCTAAAATATTTCATACTTACTAATTGATAAATCCAACTATTCCATTTTAATTATGATACCAATTGTAGAAAGGGGCTTATATGAATACGAAAATTGTATACTGTGATGAAACCGGCGATGATGGTCTGAATACCGCTTCCTGCGATACCTTTATTCTCACCAGCTTATCCATGCCAAGTGATTCCTGGCAAAAAAATTATGACATTGTAAAAGAATTCCGCAAACAGCTAAAAGAAGAGTACGGTTTTCATATAAATGAAGAAATGCATACCAAACATTTTTTAACTGACAAAAATCCGTATCGCGCATATCAATGGAAAAAGGAACAGAAAATAGAGATTTTAAAGAAATTTACTCTTATGATTTCATCTCTCGACATCAGTATTGTTAACATAATCATTGACAAAAGCCGAATCCATATGGATTCTTATAACGTACTTGAAAAAGCACTTACATACAATATTCAACGGATTGAAAATGACAGCCATGGGGAATGGAATTACCTGATCATCACAGACAAGGGCCGGATCAGTCCTATGAGAAAAACTGCCAGAGTCATAAGAGCTTATAATCCCATCCACTCACAATTTGGGGGATATGTAAATAAACCAATTCGTTATCTGATCGAAGATATTATGGAAAAAGATTCCAAAGAGTCTTATTTCATACAGATATGCGATTTTATTTCTTATTTTACCCATCTCTATTATAAAACGCATTATAAAAAAGAAACACTCCCCAACCGAGTCGCTCATCTCATTGATTCCGACTTTGTAGGGCGTGTCATGGCAACTTTTCATGTGAATGGAATCTTGAATCTAAAAGCCAGTTCTAACAAACACGGTTTTGTTATTTATCCAAAATAAAACACCACCTACGATGCATTCGCATTTTCAGTGGTTCATTTATATTATACATGATATCTTACATAGCTGTCAATCCGTCATGAAAAGAATTCTTCTTGTAGGATCATACCTTCTTGTTTCTACCACCTCACCGAATCATCAATCGCCCGTCTTTGCTCTTCTTTGGATAGCCGCAGGTAGATCATGGTGGTGTTGACGCCGGAGTGGCCCATGAGATCGGCCAGGAGGGCGATGTCTTTGTTTTCCTGGAGGAAATTGATAGCGAAGCGGTGGCGGAAGGAATGGGGGTGCATGACTTCTCTGGGGATGTCGTATTTGTCAGCAAAGCGGCGAAGCTGTTCGGAAACGCCGCGGCTGGACATGATTCCGCCTTCGCCTTTGCCGCCAAATAAGTAGTCATTTTCTGCCTTTCGGATGGCGGTTTTCATATTACTGATACGCATAGTCATTTCTCCTTTTTTGTATTAGAATACCATGAGAAAATAAAAAAGAGCCCTGTCCAGCGATTATACCAGACAAGACTCTCTTCTCTCTCACTCAAAGTAGATTTCTATTTCAACTATCGCGATACCAATTTCACACTCTAGTGTTCCACGCTCTCTGCCGGAATAAACACCCGCAGGTTCACCGGATCGACCTCCTCGTAAGCCGCTTTCACAGCCTCCACAGCGTCTTTACAGAAGGTATCCTGTGCGCTAATGGCAGCTTTGCCACGGCGGTCGATCTTATTGTAAATCCCATCCGGGCCCAGCACATGGGCTTTTAAGTTATCACTTAACTGCACATTTAAGATGTGCATGGCTTTTTCCTTCAGCTTCTCATCCAGAATCGGGAACATGATCTCCACACGGCGGTCCAGGTTCCTCGGCATCCAGTCGGCACTTCCCATGTAAATCTCCGGATAACCGTCATTTTCAAAATAGAAGATCCGGCTATGCTCCAGGAAATTACCTACGATGGAGCGGACAGCGATATTTTCACTTAAGTTTGGCACACCTGCCCGCAGACAGCAGATGCCGCGGATGATCAGGTCGATCTTCACGCCTGCACAGGAGGCTTCATACAAAGCGGCAATAATCTCCTTGTCACACAGGGAGTTGACCTTGGCAATGATCCGGGCCGGACGGCCTTCTCTTGCATAGTTGGTCTCCCTCTGGATCATCCGCATAAACCGCTTCCGAAGCCAGATAGGCGCTACTACCAGCTGGTTCCATTTTAATGGTTCGGAATATCCGGACAACATATTAAATACTGCGGTTGCGTCCTCACCGATCTGTGGGTTGCAGGTCAGAAGGCCGCAGTCTGTATATAATTTTGCCGTAGAATCGTTGTAGTTTCCGGTTCCCAGATGAACATAACGGCGAATGCCGTCCTCTTCCCGGCGCACCACCAGTGTGATCTTGGAATGGGTCTTTAAGCCCACCAGACCATAGATCACGTGACATCCGGCTTTTTCCAGCATCTTCGCCCAGTTAATATTATTCTCCTCGTCAAAACGTGCCTTTAATTCCACCAGAACGGACACCTGTTTGCCATTATCCGCTGCCTCAGCCAACGCCGCGATGATCGGGGAATTGCCGCTGACACGGTACAGCGTCTGCTTAATGGCCAGCACCTTCGGGTCCTTCGCCGCCGTCTTCACAAAATCCACCACCGGATCAAAGGATTCATATGGATGGCTTAAAAGAATATCTCCTTTGCGGATGTTGGTGAAAATATCATCGTCATTTAAAAATGCCGGGTTTGTCTGAGGGGTATATTTCGGTGCTTTCAGGCCATCAAATCCGTCCAGGCCATACATCTTCATCAAAAATGTCAGATCCAGCGGACCGGAGATCTCATAGATATCACTGCTGTGGATATCCAGCTCCTTTTTCAGGCGTTTTAATACCCGTTTATCGGCATTTTCTTCAATCTCCAGACGGATGGCCTCACCCCACTGGCGCTTCTTCAGCTGCTTCTGGATCTCCTTTAACAAATCCTCCGCATCTTCCTCATCAATGGTGAAATCCGCATTTCTCATAATACGGAACGGATGAGCCGTAATGATGTCATAGTTTAAAAACAGGGACTGGATGTTCCGCTCAATAACTTCCTCCAAAAGGATCACTGCCCGGTCCTCTCCCGTGGTGATCTCCACCAGCCGCGGAAGCACATTCGGTACCCGTACCAGGGCAAAATCCAGGTCTTCCTCCTCATCTCCGTCCTTTTTCTTCAGCAGTGCCGCCAGGTTTAAGGATTTATTATGCACTAACGGAAATGGACGGGATGAGTCCACTGCCATGGGCGTCAGCACCGGATAGACATTTTCCTTAAAATACTCATCCACCAGATGGCCTTCTTCCTCTGTCAGCTCCTCGTGATGGGAAATCACCCGCAGTCCATTGGCTTTCAGGGCCGGAATCAGGGATCGGTTGTAGGTGGAATACTGCATCTCTACCAGACGGTGGGTCTTCTCCCCGATCTTCTCCAACTGCTCTGACGGTTTCATGCCAGAAAGATCTGGTTTGGTGTATCCTGCATTCACCATGTCTTTTAAGGAAGCTACACGGACCATGAAAAATTCATCCAGATTGGACGCCGTGATGCTTAAAAATTTTAACCGTTCAAATAAAGGGAGACTTTTATCTCTGGCTTCTTCCAGAATTCGATAATCAAAGTCCAGCCAGCTCAGTTCCCGGTTTACATAATTTTCCGGTTTCTTATAACGGGATTCCATATCTGCCATGCATTACACCCTCCTTTTCTGCCTGATCTCCGGGCGGATTCCAAACATTTCTTCAAAAAAGTCCGCCTTATCTTCTACTGCTATGGTCTCCAGGGCCAGATTGCCTGCGTAGGAAGTAGAAATGATCAGCTTATTGCCTTTTACCTGTAGTTTTCCATCATCCAGCCGTCCATGGTGGCTGCGGTCCATGGCATTGGCCAGCCGCAGCATGGCAGTCAGTTTACCTGCCCGGATACTTCCTTCTCCATAACGGAACGCATCCAGATTACAGCGGACCACCTCTGCCACGATCTCCCGTTCTGCGTGGGACAGGCCGATGATCTCTGTGGCCATGATGATGTTATAAGCGCAGGCGCTGGAATCACGGAGACTGATGAATTTACCGCAATCGTGAAGAATGGATGCGATCCGAAGCAGAAGCCGTTCTCTCGTTCCCAGTCCGTGAAATTTCTTCATGGCATCAAAGATCTGAAGAGCATAATTCTCAATCTTCTGGCCGTGACTGGTGTTGCAGCGGTAACGCTTGGCCATATTTCTGGATGCGGATAAAATATCATCGTCAAAATTGTGTGTGAATTTCAAATATTTCTGTTTTTCTGCATAATCAGCTGCAATTCCATCACACATACGGATTCCCGGAACCCACAGCATCTCTGCTCCTGTCATTTCCAGGATTTGTTTGTAAATGATCGCTGCCGGAATCAGCAGATGGGCGTACTCCTGATTGACGCCGAACCGGTCCTCGATCTGATCCACCGGCATCTGGATCAGTTTCTCATAAAACTTCTGGAAATCCGCCGCGCTGATCCGGTCTACCCGTTTTCCGGCCACCTCATCTCTGGCCAGATACAGGATGCTCTCACCAATGCAGATCAGGTTTTTGATGTCCCGGTCCTTCAAATACATCTTTTTGAAGGCGTACAATTCATTATCCACCATATCCTCAAAAATGCCAAGAACTGTCTGACGGTCAGACCAGACGCCGGACAGATTTTCCCGCAGCCTTAAGATTCCCTGCTGGATATTCTGGGTAGAAACCAGGCTGTCCTTATCGAAAAGAGAAATCTGAAGACTTCCAAAGCTGACATCCGCAATGGCAGTTCCTTTCTGGATGATCTTCTGGAACTCTGCCTCTTTCATGGCAATGGCTTTATAGCCTAAAAAACGCTGTTCCGAGTTGCTGATCACCTGTACCTGGATACCGGTGCGGACCCGGATCTGCTCCAGGATGATCTGGCTGTTCTTCGCCTCACGCATGGCGCTGGTGGCGTAAGCCCGGTAGTCCTCCACCTGATAACTTTTCATCACCTGTGCAAATTCTTCCAGCACCTGGCACATCTCATCTACCAGATGATAGCTGATCTTTCCTGTGTGATAGGTATCTCTGCCAAGAGAGATCACATGCCGCAGATGGTCGATCTCCCGTAACTCATTTCTGGATGTGCTCTCGTAAATCCCCATTTCCAGTTCAAACGAGCCCACATCAATTGCCGCAAATAAATGTGCTGCCATTCCTACCCCTCCATTCTCAACGATGTATTTCCGGAAACTTTCCTGCACCTGATTTTTGGGCGGATTTTCTGGAAATACCTCTGGGTGACTCTTTTCCCGTTATTCTTCTTTCATTCCAAGCAGATGATTGATAAACTGGGTCGCAGTACGTCCGGATAAACCGCCATGCTGCAGCTCCCACTTATTGGCCTCCAGAAGCAGTTCGTCCTCCGGAATGGTCACATGATACCGCTCTGCCAGCACTTTTACGATATTCTGGAACTCTCTCTTATCCGGTGCACCGAAATAGATGGTCACACCAAAACGGGCCACTAAGGACAATTTCTCCTGAACCGTATCATTTACATGAAGCTCATCATCCAGTTCCCGCTTGTCGCTGAATTTCTCACGGATCAGGTGACGGCGGTTGGAGGTCGCGTAGATCAGCACATTTTTCGGTCTCCGTCCCAGGCCGCCCTCGATGATGGCTTTCAGATACTTATACTCCAGCTCACTCTCCTCGAAAGAAAGGTCATCCATGTAAATGATAAACTTGTAATTACGGTCCTGCACCTGCTCCAGAACAGAGGACAGTGCATGGAACTGATGCTTATAAACTTCTACAATACGCAGTCCCTGACCATAGTATGCATTTAAAATACCTTTGATACTGGAAGATTTACCGGTTCCCGCATCACCGAACAGTAAGACATTATTAGCTGCCTTACCCTGGATAAAGGCTTCCGTATTTTCGATCAGTTTCTTTTTCTGTAATTCATAGCCTACGATATCGTCCAGATACACGTGTTCTACATTAACGATCGGCTCGATCTGGGCCTCATGGCCATCTTCCCGGATACGGAATGCTTTATTCAGGCCAAATTTGCCCACACCGAACTCCCGATAGAATTGGGTCACATCCTTCTGGAACTCTTCTACTGTTTTTGCGCCGGCCAGTGTCACTGCCAGTTCAACGATCCGGTCGCGGACTCTCTTATTAAATACACGGCTGCCATCATCCACCGGAACATAGGAAGCCAGCTCACTCCATACAGGAGTTCCGCCGGTCAATGCATCTAATTCCCGGATGTCGCAGGCAAACAGATCCATAAATACCTGGAAATCCTGTTTTGCCATATGGGACAAGGTTCCGCCCATATCGCCCCTGATCTCACAGGATGTGCTGTAAGCATTCTCGTGGTTGGCAAGACAGAAGGATAAAAAGCAATGCCATAAATTGCCCTCAAAGCCGTAGTCTGCCGCCAGCTCCAGGAGTTCATTGGCACAGGCATACGCCTCCTCCCGGCACTCCTCTCCGATGATCTCCCCTTCCTTTCCACTGGAAAGCAGGTCTGCCATACGGTCAAATAAATTCTGATAACGAAAACCGCGATATACGATAAATGGTGTACGATCCATACTTTTTTCTCCTCATTATGTAAACTAATAATTGCCCAAAATCCTAACGATTCAGTGCCTTCATCGTTACGAGCAAAAATCCATTCCAGATCAGCTCCGCTGATGGGATTTTTGCTTTCTAGCCTAATAGTTACCCAAAATCCTCATATTGGCCGCCTCTTCCGACACGCTCTTTAATGCACTCTGGATAGACGGATCGCTTAAATTCCCCTCAATATCCACGAAGAACCGGTACTCCCAGTTTCTTCCCAGGATCGGCCGGGATTCGATCATCCTCATGTTGACTCCATTATAAATGAAATTGCCAAGCATATTGTAAAGGGAACCGCTCTTATGCGGCAGTTCAAAGCAGATGCTGATTTTTTCCGCCTCTTTCCGGTAGACCTGCTCCTTCGCCAGGATCAGGAAACGTGTGGTATTGTTCCGGTTATGATTGATCGAAGCTGCCAGTACCTTCAGGCCGTACAGCTTTCCTGCTGTCCGGCTGGCAACTGCCGCCTGATGGATGTCCTGATCTTCAATGATCTTTTTTGCCGCTACCGCCGTATTCTCCACACTGATCTGCTGCCAGTCTTTTCTGGCATTGAGATACTGGGAACACTGCATCAACGCCTGCGGATGAGAATACACCCGCTCAACATCTGTTAACTCTGCCTTTGGAAGTCCTAATAGCGCATGATCCACGGCCACACATGTTTCTGCCACGATCACAATGTGATGCTTGATCAGCAGATCATAATTATCCACCACAGCTCCTGCAGAAGAGTTCTCGATGGGAATCACCGCATAGTCTGCTTTTCCGCTCTCCACATCATCCATGGCATCTTCCCATGTTTTTACATGGTAAGCATCCACATCATCGCCAAAATACTGCATGGCAGCTGCATGGCTGTATGCGCCTTCCACTCCCTGATAGACCACCTTGATCTGATCTTTTTTCAGAGAATCCACCATGGTAAATCCAGTCTCGATCTTCTTCCCATGCTCTTCGATGATCTGATACTGCAGGCGGCGGCTGATGGTCATCAGCTGGGTAAATAGTTCTTCTGCTGCCCGCGCATTAAACTCATTGCCTGCCATAGCCCGGACCGATGCCAGTTTCTGCTGCTCCCGTTCCTTATCAAACACGGCCTTTCCTGTCTTGATCTTATCTGCGGCCACCTGTCCACATAAATCCAGCCGTTCCTCTAATAGCTCCACAAACTGCCTGTCGATCTGATCCAGTTTTCCACGTATCTCCTGTAAGTCCATCCGTCTGCCCTCTCTTATCACTATTCTGTCTATTCTCTTCTCTGTCCATTCTCTTTCCTGTCTATTCTCTGTTCTGTCTATTCTCTGTTCTTCCTATTCTCTGTTCTGCCTATTCGCTTTCTTCCTGATCGTTATTTCTTTCCCGCTGAAGCATTTCCAGAATCCGTTCTCTGGTGTACGCTCCCGCAAATTTCCGTTGCTCCGGCTCTAACTCTTTTACGATAAATGGAGTGCCAAACTCGATGGTCACGTTGGAGGAGCGTATCTTAGGAAAATGTGCCTCAAACACCTCTGCCGTTCCGGTAATGGCCACAGGAATCACCGGACAACCGGATTTTTCTGCGATCTTTAAGCTTCCTTCCTTGAATGGGAGCAGATCCATCAGATCTTCATTCTTGTTTCTGGTCCCTTCTGGAAAAATCCAGACAGAAATACCGCTCTTTACCTGGGCAATGCCCTCTAAAATGGTCTTTAATCCTTCTTTCATGTCGGTCCGGTTCAAAAACAGGCAGTGGACATTCTTCATCCAGTTGCTAAGCAGCGGCCATTTCTCCATCTCTTTCTTTGCTACAAATCCCATCAGCGTCGGTACCGTCACATAGCCTGTAAGAATATCAAAATAGCTCCTGTGGTTTCCCACATAGAGAACCGCCTTATCCTTCGGAATGTTCTCAATCCCTTTCACGGTAATATGTACTCCCGCCATTTTTAAAATGATCCGGAAGATCCACTGGACGATATGAAGACTCTGCCAATCCCTCTTTTCCGGGTCCTTCTTTCCCAGATAGGACTCCCAGACAAGCACTGGAATACTGAATACAAGAAACAGAATCACAGTTGCCGCCACCAATATAAATTTTAACATGACACTTTTCTCCTTTAATCCGTTAATTACCCTCCATTTTAGTATAACAACGGCATAAATACAAGTCTTTACACCTCCTTCTTTTTGGTGATCCGCTCAAAAATCAGTCCGGTGGCAAACCACAAGGGCGCGAAATCCAGCCGGATCAGACCATTCACATTACTATGAAGTCCCGTATAATCCCATGGACAGATGCCGTAGGCTTTTAAGATGCTTCCAAAGAGATACTCGCCCATAAAAATCAACACGGTATACAGTATCCCATGGCGGATCACTCTGTCCATCCAGTCAAGCCGCTCTCCACCCAGCCACCAATCCACCAGTCCGCTGATCTCCGGCAGAATTGCCCCCATCCCATAGATGGGAAACATCAGAAGGGAGGTTTTGGCCATCAGCCGCCAGTCCTTTAGCATGACTGATTCCATGGAAGTAAACAACACCTCCAGACACCAGCCTGCGATGCCGCATTGGAAAAAATGATAAGTAAATTGTTCTCGTTTATTCTGCATTGTTCTGTTCATGATCCTAGTATGGATCTTCCGTGCAGTTTTATGCACCGTCTCTGATATTCTTCACGGTTTTCCCAGTAACAAAATGTCAATCACTTTTTTCAAAAAGGCAAAAAAGAACGTATAGTTTATTTCCATACGCTCTATCTCACATTTCATATTTAATTTTTGTATTCTGCAAACTGGAATTTTCAAATTAGTCTTTGCAAATAACCTTTGAATCTTCACCATCAATTACAATTCCCTGACGGTTGTTAATTGGGCATAGATTCAAATC
>OGYM01002224.1_pt1 | contig 12965 bp, 13 predicted proteins | sample 1576491 | NCBI WGS metagenome assembly OGYM01 (sample SAMEA3541515, study PRJEB24748) | human gut metagenome | biome: human gut; feature: human-associated habitat; material: faeces | place: China | collected 2012 | reverse complement strand
TTGAGTTTATGCCAGAGTACACCGAGATGATATAAACACAGAAAACGCTGAAAAGCGTTGATACTGCGACGTTTTTTCAAGAATGTGGCATCAGGTATAAACAAAGGTCTTTTCATAGCAATGGGGTGAAAATCACCGAAAATGGCGACGAAAAGACCTTTGCGCTGATGAGATTCTCACATGAGAGCGTGAGCAAAGAAACGGCACTGGTGAGCGGCTGGCGCAGAGCAATGTGCAAAGCATAGGTCAATAGCAGCTGTGATGTACGCACCGCAGTCTACATAACACGCGCGTGAAGCGCACAATAGTATAAGAGCTTTAGATAAAAGGAACGGCTCAGACTCCTTGAGATTGAGTCTGGGCTGTAATCTTTGATATGCGGAGAGGAACGATAGAATGCTGGTTAGTGTGATTATGCCGACTTACAACTGCGGCAAGTTTATCTTGCAATCGCTTGATTCTGTGATTGCCCAGACGGTTACAGACTGGGAGGTTCAGATTGTGGACGACTGCAGCACCGATAACACTGCCGAAGTGCTGAAGCCGTACTTGGAGAAGTATCCCAATATCCACTACTATGTTCTTCCGCAGAATGGAGGACCGGCGGTTGCCCGAACCGAGGCTATGAAGCGGGCGACAGGCAAGTATATCGCATTTTTGGATAGCGATGACTTGTGGATGCCGGATAAGCTGGAAAAGCAGATCGCCTTTATGGAGCGGATTGGCGCAAAGTTTAGTGCGACCGGCTATGGCTGGATGGACGAGGAAGGAAACGACCTGCACACGGTATTCATTCCTCCGAAGAAAACGGACTACAAAAAGATGATTCGGCTGTCCAATCCAATCGGTAATCTGTCCGTGATGTACGATCAGGAAGCACTTGGCAAGTTCGAGGTGCCTCCGATTAAAAAGAGAAACGACTTTGCCCTGTGGCTCAAGATTCTGAAAAAGACGGATTACTGCTACGGGATGGAGGAAGTTCTTGGTACATATCGCATGGGGCGTGCAGGCTCGGTGTCCAGCAATAAGCTGAAACAGGCAAAGTACCACTGGCAGCTCTATCATGAAATCGAAGGGCACAATGTGGTTCGCAGCCTGTACGAACTTGGCTGCTGGGCTTGGGTCAAGGGCACTGGAATGGGTATTGATAAGAGGAAAGTGTAATGAATCCACTGAGATACATTAAGGCGTTGTTTGGCTTGGGGGATGTTGATGCCTTCTGGATGGCAAGAGAGGAAATTTTGAAACGCCCCGGGAAACATTGCTTAGAAAATTATCTTTGTAAGATTATCAGAAAGCATTATGGTGCGGGCATTCCTATTTTGCCTGATATCAACCGCTTTGCAACGCCACATGGTTTTTACGGGATTTTCATCTCACAGAGAGCGAAAGTCGGCGAGGGTTGTATGATTTACCAGCAGGTTACGATTGGCTCGAATGACCTCCAAAATTCTCGGGGGGGGCACCAACCATTGGCAGCAACTGCTTAATTGGTGCAGGTGCGAAAATTATCGGAAATGTCCATGTCGGCAATAATGTGAGAATTGGAGCAAACGCAATCGTAGTGGATGATGTTCCGGATAATTGTACAGTGGTTATGAACAAGCCGAGAGTGATCGTCAGAGAAAATGAGAAAACCTGAGAAGGAGGGACTCCTTTCAAATGAATAAGAAGGAAGTATATGGCGGGTTACTGTCGTGTATAACGGCAGTCGCTGGAATTGATAATGCGAAGAAGTTTGATACGCTTTTTCGTGATCATAAGAAACTGAATCTGAAGAATCCGCAGACGCTTGCTGATAAGGTGTCTTACATTGAGCTGCATGAGCAGTCTCCCTTGGCGGCCAGTTGTACTGATAAATATGCAGTGCGAGAGTATGTTACGAATAAGGGGTTAGGAGATATCCTCGTTCCAATTTATGGGGGGGGGTACACTCGATTTGAAGATATCAACTTGACTGAGCTACCCGACAGTTTTGCAATCAAGGCAACTCATGGCTGCAAGATGAATTACCTTGTGCCGGACAAGTCTAAGTTTGATTCAGAAAAGTGTAAAAAAGAAATCCAAAGATGGATGGACACTACATACGGGACATACTCGATGGAGCCTCATTACATTGAGATTCCACACCGGTTCTACATTGAAAAGTATCTTGAAAAGGCAGATCAGCTTGTGGACTACAAGTTTCATTGCCTTAATGGGGAACCGCAGTTTGTGCTAACGTGTAGCAACCGAAAGAGCAACGGCGACAAAGCGATGCAGGTGACATTAGACCTGTTTGACATGGATTGGAAGCCGATTCCTGAAATTGTTTCTTCTGGGTTGGAGCGTCCTGGCAATGGAGAATTACCGAGGCCGGAAAACCTAGATGAAATGATTCGTATAGCTAAGATTCTGTCAGAAGACTTCAAGTTTGTACGAGTGGACTTGTATGAGCTTGAGGGAAAGGTCTATTTCGGAGAATTGACGTTCTCCCCGGCACATTGTGTTTTTCCGTACCTTTCGGATAAGTTTGATTTAGAGATGGGTAAATTGCTGCAGATCTAAGTCGGACGGTTCATATTCCATCTTTGCATAAAAAGAATGGAGTATGAAAGATGAACATTAAGGTAATCTACGGAAAAATGCTTGTTACAATGAGCCATATGTTTGGCGTGGATTTTGCAAAAAAGTTTGATACTCGGTTACGATTCCACAGGACGCTCAATTTAAAGAATCCGACTTCTTTGGCAGACAAAGTTACTTACGTTGAATTACATAAGCAGTCTCCATTGGCTCCCATGTGTACTGATAAGTATGCGGTTCGTGACTATATCCGTGAAAAAGGACTGGAGGACATTCTGATTCCAGTGGTTGGCGGACCGTGGGATAATGTGGAGGATGTTGATTTTGATAGCCTTCCAGATAGTTTCGCTCTAAAGGCAACACACGGGTGTAAGATGAACTACTTGGTGGCAGATAAAAAACAGCTCGATAGGGAAAAATGCAAAGCAGAGATGTCGCGTTGGCTGGCGACGACCTATGGAGCATATTCAATGGAACCACATTATCTGACCATTCCACACAGAATCTATGCTGAAGAATTCTTGGCAGACGCAGCGCAGTTGACCGATTATAAATTCCACTGTGCAAATGGCGAACCATTGTTCGTTCTGACTGTATATGATAGAAAAACCGATGGCGATAATGGTATGAGCCTGAGCTTTGACATGTTCGATATGAATTGGAAGCAAATCAAAGGGATGATTCCTCATAAAAAAGAACTTCCCGGAGATGGTACAACTCCCAAGCCGGAGACATTTGAGCGTATGGTGGAGATTGCGCGGATTCTATCGAAAGATTTCGACTTTGTAAGAGTAGACCTTTATGAAAGAAATGGAAAGGTCCTGTTTGGAGAACTGACATTCTCACCGGATTGCTGCGTATTCCCGAACTTCCCGCAGAACTTCTTGGATGAGATGGGAGAGAATCTTCAAATTTGATATTACCGGAGGATCGTATGACATTGCAGGTGTTGGTTGCAACTATGCACCAGACGGATCATAGTTTGCTAGAAAAAATGAATATTCAATCTGATGCGATAGTTGTTAACCAGTGTAACCGCAATGAAGTAGAGCGGTTTATGTACAATGGACATCAAATCTTATGGATGTCTTTGAATGAACGTGGAATTGGATTGAGCCGAAATACTGCTTTAATGAGAGCGACTGCTGACATTATTTTGTTTGCAGATGAAGATGTGAGATATAAGGATGGCTATGCTCAGGTAATAGAGTCTGCCTTTGAAAAGAACCGGAATGCGGATATGTTGTTGTTCGATTTGGAAGCTATCGGCGATGTGAAGAATCCAGAGAAACCGTATGCGTTTCGTCGAGTAAAGTGGTATAACTCCATGCACTATGGTGCGGTTCATTTTGCATGCAGACGAGAGAGGGCCTTTGCAAGGGGGCTGTCTTATAATTTGCTGTTTGGTGGCGGAGCAAAATACAGTTGTGGTGAAGACAGCATCTTCTTAGCAAGTGCCCTAAAATCCGGTCTGAAGGTTTGGACAGTTCCGGGGTATATCGGATCTGTGACCCATGGAGATTCTACATGGTTCAACGGATACACAGATAAGTATTTTTATGATAAAGGGATACTTATGGGTACAATATTTGGAAGAATGGCATATCCGTTAGTGATTGCTCTGTTTCTTAAAAATAGGGGGCAGACAAGAGATTACGGCTTAAAGAAGGCGATTGAAAAAGCGTTTGACGGAATTAAGCAAAGATAAAGAAGGTGGATTAGAGCATGTTGAGAGAGAAAGAATACATCTTTTTGTCATTGATGATTCCACAAGAAATAGCGGATGAGGTTAAGCAGTACTCGTCTAATAATATGGCAGACGCTGCAAACGCATTGGAACACAATCTGATGGAAGGATTTACAGCGAATCTTCCTACTCCGCCGAAGGTAATTAATGTACTTCCGATTGGAAGCTATCCACAGTATTACCGAAAAGCGATTGTAAAGAAATCGACATTTCAATTATGCGGTCGTTCCGATCATGAGAATTTGGGCTTTTGTAATATAAAATTTATTCGCAATTTTTTCATTGAACGAGCTGTGTATAAAAGCCTGAAGACATATTGCAAAGCAAAAGCAGGCGAAGTAGTTCTTTGTATTTATTCTGCTTCGGCCGAGTTTTTGGCGGCGGCTGAGAAATTGAAAAAAAAGTATCCAAACGTGATTGTGTGCGACATTATCGCAGATCTTCCTGGTATGACAAATCTCTCAAGCAAGAAATCTGCTTTGCTTCAGTGGTTTATTGACTACAAGGCAAGAAAATCATTGAATCGTTTGGAATGTGCGGATTGCTTTGTGCTTCTTACGAAACAAATGGCAGATTACCTGCATATAAAAAAGCCATATTGTGTAGTAGAAGGGATAGCCTCTAAAACACAGCAGATTGAGAGAAAAGAAAACTCAGAGAAGACGATTCTGTATACTGGAACGTTGCATCAGAAATTTGGCGTTATGAATCTCGTAAATGCGTTCAGTCAGATTGAAGACCCAGATTACCGGTTGGTGATTTGTGGTATTGGGGACAGTGAACAGGCAATTAAGGATGCAGTGAAAGATGATTCACGAATTTCCTTCCTCGGGCAGCTTCCGAGAAATGAAGTTATAGAGTGGCAGAAAAAAGCAACGGTTTTGGTGAATCCGAGACAGAATAATGAGGAGTTTACTAAATATAGCTTTCCATCAAAAACGATGGAATATCTTTCTTCCGGAATTCCAGTTGTGGCCTACAAGCTGGATGGTATTCCGGACGAGTACGATCAATACATCCAATATGTGGCGGATGACTCCATCGAAAGTCTGAAGAAGAAGCTTGTTGAAGTATGTGAAATGACAAGAGAAGAACGCCAAGAACTTGGAAATATTGGACGCAATTTCGTTCTCACAAGAAAAAATAGTACGATTCAGGTGCGTAAAATTTGTGAAATGATAGGTTTTGTTTTAAGAGGTAGAGAAGTCAATGACCGATAAACTTCAAATCAAGCGAAGATTTTTCTTTGAAATACTTATATGGATGATTTGGACACAAACAATATTAATGCAGTATGTTCGGGCAGCAGTTATGAGAATACCAGTTATAGGTTCATATCCTGATGCTGTTATGGCTGTTTTATACATTGTTGTTATCGTTTTATCACTTCCGGAATTTAGATTGAGTGCCAAAGATATCCTTTTTGTATTAGGATTTTCTGCAGTATTTGTTTTGGAATGTTTGTTCCAAGAAAATCCATATTTGGATGCATACTTTCCCAAATTTCTTATAACAACACTCCCTTTATATTTTGTTGGAGTAGCTTTATCCGAATACGAAAATGAGGAAGATGTGATATATCATCTTTATATTTTGTCAGCAGTCACGATAATTATTAACTTCATTTATAAAGTGGTTTTTGGAACTCCAATGGATGCGATAGTATCACAGTATCAGGGAGATATGGATCTTGCGTACAATTTGTTGCCACACTGCTGCTTGGTTGCATTTTACGCTCGAAAAAAGTCAAATATATTCAATATTATTCTTACTATATTTGGAACTTTTTATTTACTGATGTTAGGGACACGCGGAGCAGCGTTGATTTTACTGATTAATATTGCGTGGAACATTGTTTCCGGTAATAATTCAAAAAAGACAGTTGCGAGGATAGTTGCTTTATTTGGAGCTATTGGTGCATTTCTTGCAAGTCCAATTTATGATGCTGTAATTTTATGGATGTATAAAAACGCACAAAAATTTGGATTAAGCATACGAATTTTTGATAAACTGCTTTCAGGAACGCAACTGGGGTCTTCTGGAAGAGACCATCTGACAGAGCAGTTGCTTGTTTCGATACGAGAGCACTCCCTCTTGGGAACAGGGCTATGTTCAGATAGAATGATTATAGGAATTTATGCACATAATCTACTAATAGAATTGTGGGTGGAATTTGGTCTAATTATCGGCACGGTGCTTCTGCTGGCGTTAGTTATCACCTTGTGGCGGGGTTACATTAATAGTAGTAGTAAAGTCGAAAAAGGCATGATAATCACAATGCTATGTGCCTCCTTCTTTAAGATGTTTCTGTCTGGTTCATACATAGACGAAGGTCCCCTTTTCTTGTTAGTAGGACTCTGTGTGGGGGTCATTAGAAAGAACTCAGTAGGAGTTAATCGATCAGAAATTCTTGAATAAGGAGGTGGCTCTATCGTGCAAAAAAAAATTGCTAGACTAATGAAAAATGCCATATATAAACTGAAATTTTCTGGAAAGAAAGTTGCGATTGATTGGTCGTGCAATCTTGCTGCAAAAGGGGTTTATTGTGAAGGAATGAATGTCTTTCATGAAAATGTCTCTTACAGAGGAACCATTGGCTATGGAAGTTTTATAGGAAGAGATAGTGACCTAAATGCAAATATTGGAAAATATTGTTCAATAGGTGTAAATGTTAAAACAAGTACTGGAACGCATCCTACAAAGGTATTTGTTTCAACGCACCCGGCTTTCTATAGCACAAGGAAACAAGCGGGTTTTTCGTATGTAGCAGAAGACATATTTTCTGAGGGAATATATGTTGACGATCAAAAACATGTAGCTACTATTGGGAATGATGTCTGGATAGCTAATAATGTTCTGCTTTTACCGGGAGTTCATATTCATGATGGCGCAATTGTTGCGGCAGGTGCAGTTGTTACGAACGATGTAGATCCTTACACTATTGTGGGTGGTGTTCCGGCAAAGGAAATCGGAAAAAGATTTGATGATAAAACAATCGGACAACTTCTGCGTATACAGTGGTGGAATTGGCCCAAAGAAGTGATTCAAAAAAAAGCCTATTGCTTTAATGATGTAAAAAGGTTTTTGGAAGATGAATAACAATAAGGTGAGTTCAAGATGAAAATAGTACATATTTGTTTAGCCGCAGTATACATTGAAGGGTTCGGTTATCAAGAAAACATACTACCTCAATGCCATCGTGCGATGGGATATGACGTGACGGTACTGACGTCTGATCATGTTTTTGACAAGAACTACACGCAAAAAATACGGGAAGAAAATGACTATGTAAATCCATATGGAGTTCATGTTATTGCCTTACAGCGCACAAAAAGATATGGACCGTATTCGAAGTTTGGAGATTACGCAGATTTATTTAAAACACTAAAAAAAGAAAAACCAGATATCATTTTTGTCCATGGAGGTCAATTTGTTGCTCTTATGGACGTGATTGCCTATTGCAAGCGTAACTCGCAAGTTAAATTATATATCGACCAGCATGGTGATTACTACAATATGAGGCTTGATCGCTGGCAAAATCGGTTCGTTCAACATTGGATATATGGTCACTGGATGAGAAAAGCAATTCCGTATGTCAATAAGTTCTGGGGGGTTACCCCTTGGCGGTGTCAATACCTAAATGATGTTTACAAAATCCCCAAAGAGAAAATTGATTTATTGGTCATGGGCGGAGATGACACATATATTCATTTCAAAATGCAAGAGCAGATTAGAAAGCAAATTCGTGAAGAGTTGGATTTAGGCCAAGAAGATTTCGTTCTTATATCAGGAGGAAAAATTGATAGTAAAAAAAATATTCATGTGCTTATAAACGTTGTCGAGGAGATGAACCGTAACAATCTTAAACTAATTGTTTTCGGACAGCCAGATAAAGATATGAAAGCATTAATCGAAGATATGTCACGAGATAGCCATGTGCGATATATTGGGTGGTTGGATTCCACGAAAGTATATGATTATTTCCTCGCATCGGACCTTGCAGTATTCCCTGGAACACATTCTGTGCTATGGGAGCAAGCATGCTCGTGTGGCCTTCCAGGTATTTTCAAGGACTGGGTTGGAATGCGACATGTCGATTTGGGTGGAAATGCACGGTTTGTTCGTGGAGATGATAAGGAAGAGCTGAAAACAGTTATCTCTGAAATACTTGATTCGACAGTTGAATATGAAAAGATGAGGGAAGTAGCAAGAAATAAGGCGATTCCATATTTTTCATATGCTAGGATTGCTCGGCGAGCAATAGAACTTGAATAGAGAGATTGTTAACATGTTTTTTAATGTATTAAACAGTGATTTCAATATCAATAGGATGGTTGTTCCTGTAAAGATTGGATATAATTATTAACCGGGGGTGTGCAAGGTAAATGAACAAAATACTCAACAAGGTAATACAAAGATTTAGGAATAATAAAGAGGTAAAAAATGCGAGTTGGCTAATATGCGGTAAACTTGCTCAGATGATACTTTCATTCTTTGTTAGTATTTTGACTGCACGATATTTAGGCCCAAGTAATTATGGTACGATCAGTTATGTGAATGCGTATATTGCCTTTTTTACATCATTGTGTACATTAGGAATTAATTCTGTCATAATTAAAGATTTTGTTGAAAAACCACAGGAACAAGGGGCGGCAATTGGGACAACTCTGATTATGCGGTTTGCATCGAGTTTTTTTTCAGCAGTGATGACTTTCTGTATTGTCAGCGTTGTTGATCACAATGAGCCTACAACAATAGTAGTAGCGGCGCTTTGCAGCGTTTCGTTATTGTTTCAGGTTTTTGATACATTTAACTATTGGTTTCAATCTCGCTATGAATCCAAAATTACCTCAATTGCTACTTTTGTGGCATACACAGCGACAGCTTTGTATCGACTCGTGTTGTTGGCACTCCATAAGGATGTGAGGTGGTTTGCATTTGCCACATCGGTGGATTATATCGTTCTTGGGGTGCTTTTATTCTTATCTTATAAAAAACATAATGGACCAAAACTTTCCATATCACTCGAAAAAGGTAAAAGCCTTCTTGGGCGGAGTTATCACTATATTTTATCCGGAATGATGGTAGCCATCTACGGGCAAACCGACAAATTTATGCTTAAGCAGATGCTGGATGAAACCTCCGTTGGATACTATTCGATAGCAGCTTCGGTCAATTTAATGTGGGTGTTTGTATTGCAGGCAATTATAGATTCACTATACCCCACGATCATGCAACTATTCGAGGAAGATAGAGAACAGTTTAATAGAAAGAATCGCCAACTCTATGCGATAGTAATTTATGTTTCTATGGCTGCTGCGATTTGTTTTGTACTGTTTGCTCCTCTTGTTATAAAGATTCTATACGGTGATGCATATATGCCCGCAGTTGGACCGCTAAGGGTCATTACCTGGTATACAATTTTCTCTTACCTTGGAGTGGCTAGAAATGCATGGATTGTCTGCATGAATAAGCAAAAATACCTCAAGTATATGTACTTGAGTGCCGCCTTTATTAACGTAGGCTTGAATTATATTATGATTCCAATGTGGGGAGCGAGTGGAGCAGCGTTGGCATCGTTACTTACAGAGGTTTGTACAAGCCTAGTTCTTCCGTGCTGCTGGAAAGATATGAGGCCGAATGTTAGACTGATGATTGATGCTTTTTTACTTCGTGGAGTTAAGTGAAAAAAGCTCTGTATCGAGTTCAAGGCAATAATATTCAGTTAAAAAATCTAATGGCTAGAGGAGTTGGATTTATGGTTCATGGCAAGCGGTTGATAAAAAAGATGGCATTTGATTTTCTGCCGTCCTCTACTGTCTTGATGTTCCACCATATCGATGACGGAAACATCATTGTGAGAAGCGGTTGCAGATTGAGTAAGAAATCATTTGTGGACATCCTTGATTCAGGCATATCCTTTATTTCAGCAGAAGAATATACACAGTTTGTCTTTTCTTGGAAAAATCCATGCCTGATTACATTTGATGATGGCCTGAAAGACGTTTATAGGGTGGCTTATCCCGAATTGAAAAAAAGAAACATACCATTTACTGTTTTTATTGTAACCGATTTTTTGGACCAGGAAGGTTATTTGTCATCGAAGGAATTGCAAGTACTGGCAGATGATCCACTGGTGACCATTGGTTCACATGGGACAACACATAAGATTCTTCACGGAATGGACGAGGCGGAGCAGCGAATGGAACTGCTGGATTCAAAGCATATTCTAGAGGGAAAAACAGGAAAAAGTGTATGGCTGTTTGCTTACTCCCATGGACAGTTTGATGACACAACCTTGCGCATACTGCAAACAGAAAAATGTTACGACTATGCTTTTGCAGCAGGCGGAGGTGAAACAAATTGGATTACGAAAAAAACAAATTTTACTCTTCCACGGTTAAATATGGAGGAGGGCTTACAGAATTATCGCATATATGGCAGCAGTCACTGTCGATTGAAACACCTATTATAAATATTACATAACAGGAATACCGTTTTCTTCACAATGGAAATTAGGCTATGGAGGGAATAAAAATGTCTGTATTTGATAACGCAACCCTTATGATTACTGGTGGTACTGGTTCTTTTGGTTCTACCGTTCTGAAGCACTTTCTGGACTCTGACCTGAAGGAGATTCGTATTTTCTCCCGTGACGAAAAGAAGCAGGACGATATGCGCCATGAGCTTCAGGCCAAGCACCCGGAGAACGCCAAGAAGGTGAAGTTCTACATCGGCGATGTCCGCAATCCCCAGTCCATCAAGGACGCAATGCCCGGCGTTGACTACATCTTCCACGCAGCCGCACTGAAGCAGGTTCCCTCCTGCGAGTTCTTCCCCATGCAGGCTGTTCAGACCAACATCATCGGCACGGACAATGTTCTGCACGCTGCTATTGACGCTGGCGTCAAGCGTGTCGTCTGCCTGTCCACCGATAAGGCAGCCTACCCCATCAACGCCATGGGCATCTCCAAGGCCATGATGGAGCACGTTATCTACGCCAACGCCCGTGTGGCCGCTGAGCGTGGCGGCACCACCATCTGCTGCACCCGTTACGGCAACGTCATGTGCAGCCGTGGCTCCGTCATTCCGCTGTTCATCGACCAGATCAAGGCTGGCAACCCCATCACCATCACCGACCCCAACATGACCCGCTTCCTGATGAATCTGGACGAGGCTGTGGATCTGGTCTTGTTCGCTTTCCAACATGCAAATCCCGGTGATTTGTTCATCCAGAAGTCTGATGCCTCTACTATCGGCGATTTGGCTAAGGCTGTCCAGCAACTGTTCGGCGATACCGGCACGAACATCATCGGCACCCGTCACGGCGAGAAGCTGTTCGAGACTCTGATGACCCGTGAAGAGCGTCTGCGCAGCCAGGATATGGGCCATTATTTCCGTGTTGCTGCGGATAACCGTGACCTGAACTACGATAAGTTTGTCGTCAACGGCGAGGTACATACTATGGCAGACGAGTCCTACACCAGCCACAATACCGAGCGTCTGGATGTGGAAGGCACTGTCAAGAAGATTCTCACCACCGAGTATGTTCAGAATGCACTGAAGGGCATCTCGAATGTCTAAAGAAAAGTTACTGCTGATTGGTGCCGGCGGCTTTGGGCGCATGGTGGCGGAGCAGGCGACGTTCCGATATGATTGTGCTTTCGTGGATGACGGACAGCCTGTGGGTACCGAGATTTGCGGTATTCCGGTGGTTGGCGGTCTTGCTGATTTGCCGGAGTTGCGGAAGGTGTATGGTTTGCTGGTGGTGGGCATCGGCAATAACCGGTTCCGGGCACAGGTGTATGAAAAGGCAAAAGCGCTTGGCTATGCGTTTCCCAACATCGTTGCGCCCAGTGCCTACATCAGTCCATTTTCCAAAGTCGGCTGTGGCTGTGTGATTCTGCAAAACGCTTGCATCCAGAATGGTGCGACCGTAGGCAACGGTGTTTTGCTAAATTTCGGAACGGAAGTCCACTGCGATGCAACGGTCGGGGACAACACGCTGATTTACACCAACAGCGTCATCCGCACCGGCGCAACGGTGAGCAGCTTTGCCCGCATCGGCAGCAACTGTACTGTTTGCAATCATGCAGCCGTGCCGAAGGGGGCGGACATTCCGGACTGCACCGCATTTCATGGAGAGGTGAACGAATGAACATTCTAGTGACAGGTGCCAAGGGCATGGTGGGAACTGCCCTGTGCAACAACCTGAAAAACATCCGGGATGGCAAGAACAAGACCCGCCCGGCATTGCATATTGAAGAAATCTATGAATATGACCTGGATTCCACCGCTGAGCAGTTGGATGAATACTGCCAGAAAGCAGACTTCGTGTTCAATCTGGCCGGCGTGAATCGCCCGAAGAACCCGGAAGATTTCATGAAGGGCAATTTCGGCTTTGCATCCGACCTGCTGAACTGCCTGAAAAAGCATGGCAACAAGGCGCCCATCATGCTGTCCTCCTCCATTCAGGCAACGCTGGCAGGGCGCTTTGGCAACAGCGAGTATGGTCGCAGCAAAAAGGCGGGCGAGGAGCTGTTCTTCCAGTATGCCCGGGAAACCAGCGCAAAGGTTGCCGTCTACCGCTTCGTGAATCTGATGGGACATAGCCGCCCCAAGTACAACAGTGCCGTCAGCACCTTCTGCTGGG
>OGYM01002208.1_pt1 | contig 13027 bp, 9 predicted proteins | sample 1576491 | NCBI WGS metagenome assembly OGYM01 (sample SAMEA3541515, study PRJEB24748) | human gut metagenome | biome: human gut; feature: human-associated habitat; material: faeces | place: China | collected 2012 | reverse complement strand
CCCGATGATTATCAGCATGCTTGCCGATGCCACTTCGCTGCGTACCGGAATGCTGATTATCCTCGTATTTGTAGGCTACATCACATTCATCGGTTTCTGGGCGCACCCGCTGATTAACAACAAGACGGTAAGCCTGAAAGAGCTTTTCAAGAAGTAAAAGACAAGAACGGCACACAACAAAAAAGAGACCGCAACGGCTTGCTGCCGCATGCGGTCTCTTTACTTTACACAACCCTTTTTATATCTAAAATCTACATAACTGGTTCATTACTTTCCTTCCGCAGCATCCGGCCGGGTATTTATGGTACAGATGCTCACCCGGTTCCAGTCCGGTTCTTCAAACATATAACCCACTCCCTGACCTTCGGCAGTAATACGTGACGGGTTGATTTTATACTTATTCACCAAGATTGTCTTTACTGCTTCAGCACGCGCTTTAGCTATTCTTGCGTTGACTTCGGCACTACCTTCCGGTGAAGCGTATCCCTTAATCACTACTGTTGTATTTGCGTGTTTCTTCATGTAAGAAGCCACACGTTCCACATTTGGCAACTGAGAGGCATCGACTGTAGATTTACCTTGCCTGAAAGTAACAATGGATTCCGGAATACGGCTGGTTTCCACTATTGTTTCAACAGGAACTGCCCGGTTCTGTAAATTGTTGACTTCTTGTTGCAATGCGCTGATCTTCTGTGCGTCGACATTGATCTGACCGTTTTTCTCGTTCACTTGTGAGCGAAGATTATTGATAGAATTGTTCAGGTCGCTTATCTCGGCTGGATCATAGAGTTTAGCCAAAGTAAAGTGATGGCTTCCGTTGCTACCACCAAAGTGGTAAGCTACACCTGCTGTTAGTTCAAAGGCGGCATTGTTCACATTGAATCGGCTACGGTTGTAGTCGCCTTGCATATCATATACCAATGCCGGTTTGACTCCTATCGTCCAAGCTTTAGCTTCTCCGAGGTTGAAGTTGAAATTCATTCCGAAACGACTGGACCAGGAGTTCATATCTCCGGAACCATTCATATAGTAGTGCAGCCATCCTGCACCGGCTACGGCTTCTACTTCAAATATCCGGGGAGTACCTGTATAGCCTGCGAACAGGTTCATCAGGTTGACTTTACCCAATAAGCTAAGGTCTGAAGCATCAAAAGCTGTCTTACTGTTCGAGGTGTTTATATATCCCATGCCTTGAACTCCCAGTCCGAAAACGGGGGTCAGTTGCTTCGTAAACTCAATTCCCAAAGCCGGGCGGGCATTCTTGAAGAAAGCGCTGTGGCTTACAGGAGTTATAATACCGGTTTTTAGTTCTATAGACCAATTGTCTGTGAATTTGCTGCCTTGTACGGTAGTCTGGGCATTTGCAGTCAATGCTGCTAAAACAAATGCTGATAAAATAATTGATTTTTTCATAATTGAAATGCATTAATAGTTGATACAATAAAATATAATATGCCCTGAAGTAGTTTATTTGTTTGCTCTTTTCAGGAATAAAGCGGGAGGGTTAGGTTGCAGATTTCTTGTTTGCTTTGATCTTTGTTAAGTTTAAAGTTAGTTTAATCATATAATCTACTCTTTCTCGAATCCCGTTCATTAACATAACAGCGATTCTTTCTTTAAAAATTTAATTTTCTTCTTCATAATTCATTATTTTAAATTCATAATTAAGGTTGCTGTTCATTTATAACAACATAATCTTTGAAACATGGTTCGATGTATGAAAGGGTAATTAACAATAATTTAATGATTGCTCAGATTTCAATAAAAAGTTGGTTCAGGTTACTCTCACTACCCTCACTGTTAAAATATCTTATTGATAATTAGGGTATTAAGTGTGGGTGAGAGTAAAAATCCGGCGTGAGGGTAAACCGCTTACTCTCACGCCGGATTTTTACATTTTTACATCATAACTTCTTCTGTTATACCGTAATACCCCACATTTGGCGCATATATCGGTTGGTTCTGTAATCCGATGTTTTTTAGCTTTCCTTCCCCGCGTAAACGGCGGATATGCCCCATTGCAGTCGATTTCATCATGCCGCATACCCTTTGGAAATCACTTCTTGTCATCATGTGGTGCTGACTGAAGTAGACGGTCAGTCGGCGGTCTATTTCTTCGTCCGATAATTTGTTGGAGTGTCCATTGTGTTTTATATTCTTCAGTTTCACATTTCCGATTTCACTCCTCAGATCCTGATCCGCCCGGAATTTGATGCCTTTCAGCCTTACTTTCGTATTCTTCCGTTTTGTATCTTCTTTTATTTCTTCCGTGCAGGTGAGGGTAGGGTGGAAGTAACCGATACCATCCAGATGTACCTGCCTGCCCTCTGCCAGTTCTTCACCCATTGCATGAGACAGGGCGTCGAGCACGGCGGACACATCTGTTTCCGTCAGTGAACAACGTTCCTGGATTTTGCGTCGTAACCTGTCGGTTCCTGTTTTTCCATTCAGCGTGATGCGTGCATGAAGTTTCGTTTCTTCTTGTGGCTGGTTGGGAGCCACCGGGTTTTCGTACCATTCAAATAAGATTGCCATAGTTGCTTGTTTTAATTATAAGGTATTAATTTGTTTTACATTAGGGACTATTCTGTTTCCTCCTAAGGAACATCCCGTTTACTCTTAGGTATGATTGGATGTCAACCTTGGTTAACAGGTCTGTCAACGTTGGTTGATCGGCTTGTTAGCCAAGGTTGACAAGCCTGTTAACCAAGGTTAACACCCAATAGGACTTACTACAAAGATACAAAATAAGCAGGGAAAAGTCAAGTGATTCCCTGTTTATTTCTCAATTATTATTGAAGCTTTTGCTGTCAAATGGATGGGCTGAACTTTTTTGAAATAAATGCAGAATAATATGCTCAAATACTTGACTTTCGCTTTTAGGAACAGTATCTTTGTAACTCCTTAAAGGAATTATACTATATAAATAAAATTCATAACAGATAATGATATGAAAATCACTTCAATAAGACATGACAAAGATACAGGCAGAGAGATGATGACCATTTATGATGCCGATGTGCTGATGGAGAAGATGAAAACGGAAAACAGAGATGGGTACGTAACCGGGTTACGAACTGTTATGCCTCAGTTGGAAGGTACTGGTTCCACATTTGCCTATATTGACAAACTTCCACGTATCTATCCTGCCGTGGAGTATGCCCGCACTAAAGACAGAGGGCGAAGAATGAAACAATACAATGGTCTGGTTCAGCTTGAAGTGAAGAAGCTAGCTGGATTGGCGGAAGCTGAACTGGTGAAACGTCAGGCGATGCTGCTTCCTCAAACGTTTGCTGCTTTTTGCGGTTCCAGTGGAAGGAGTGTGAAGATATGGGTATGTTTCGCCTTACCGGATGGAAGCTTACCGAAGCGTGAACAGGAAGCCGCATTGTTTCATGCCCATGCCTATCGCTTGGCGGTGAGTTGTTATCAGCCGTTGTTCCCGTTTCCCATTGCCTTGAAAGAGCCTTCACTGATGCAAAGCTGCCGGATGACGCTTGATGAACATCCCGGATACAATCCTCATGCGGTACCTTTCTGTCTGGAACAGCCATTCTCCATGCCCGGCGAACAGACCTTCCGGCAACGGCAGTTGGCTGAGAAAAATCCGTTGCTGAGGCTGGAACCTGGGTTTGAAACGTCGCAGACCTTCACCATGCTTTTTGAAACTGCCCTCGATAAGGCGCTCCGGGATATGGAGAACTGGCGACGGGGAGATAATCTCCAACCGTTGCTTGTCCGCCTTGCGGAGTATTGCTATAAGGCGGGCATACCGGAAGAGGAAGTTGTGAGGCAGACGATCATTCATTATTATGCACAGGCAGAGGAGCAAACGGTACGTACCATGGTTCATAATATTTACCAAGAGTCTAAGGGCTTTGGCTCTAAAACTATTTTGACTCCGGAGCAGGATACCGCTCTGCGTCTGGAAGAGTTTATGGAACGGCGCTATGAGTTTCGTTATAACACGGTGTTGAACGATTTGGAATATCGTCAGCGTGATTCCATTCATTTCTATTTCAGACCGGTGGATCGGAGGGTACGCAATACGGTGGCGATTAATGCCCTGAAAGAGGGGATTCGTGCCTGGGACCGTGACGTGGAGCGTTATTTGACATCAGAGTATGTGTCTTTGTACAATCCTGTTGAAGAATACCTTTGTAATGTGGGGCATTGGGACGGAAAAGACCGCATTCGGGCGCTTGCCGATCTTGTGCCGTGCAATAATCCGTATTGGAGGGAGCTGTTCTACCGCTGGTTTCTCAGTATGGTGGCACATTGGCGTGGGCTCGATCGCCAGCACGGAAACAGTACGTCGCCATTATTGGTCGGTGCGCAGGGGTATCGTAAATCTACCTATTGTCGCATTATTTTGCCACCTGAACTGCGTTTCGGATATACGGATAGTCTTGATTTTAAGAGCAAACAGGATGCGGAGCGTTATCTGGGACGTTTTCTGTTGGTGAACCTGGATGAGTTTGATCAGATTAGCTCCAATCAGCAGGGCTTTCTGAAACATCTTTTGCAGAAACCTGTGGCAAATTTGCGGAAACCCTACGGTTCTACCATTCAGGAGGTGCGCCGTTATGCTTCGTTTATCGGTACCAGTAATCAGATGGAACTGCTTACCGATCCCAGTGGTAGCCGCCGTTTTATCTGTATCGAAGTGACTGCACCTATTGATACGAATGTCACCATCAACTACAAGCAATTGTATGCTCAAGCCATGGATGCCATTTATAAAGGTGAGCGCTACTGGTTGAATGATGAGGACGAAGCTATCCTGAAAGAAACCAACCGGGATTTTGAACAGATCAGTCCGCTCGAACAGCTTTTCCACTGCTATTTCCGGGTGGCGGAAGAAGAACGGGAAGGGGAATGGCTGACCGCAATGGAGATATTCAATTATCTACAGCAGAAAACCCGCGATAAACTGTCGGTCAGCAAAATAGGGCACTTCGGCCGTTCGCTGAAGAAATTGGATATTCCTTGTAAAAAGTCAAATAGGGGGACGGTGTATCATTTGGTGAGATTATGAAAAATATATTGTATGTTTTGTTGCTTATGGGTGTTGGATTCATTTCTTGTATTCCACGTCCGACAAATAGTCAGGATAAAATTTTGGCTTATGCAGACACATTGATTAGAAAATCATATTATGATAGTGCTTTGCAGATTCTTGGTTCTGTTTCACCGGAATCTTTATATACACCGGCTTCACAAGCTAGATATGCTTTGTTATTAACTCAGGCCTACGATAAAAATTACATTCGTCATACTGATGATTCATTGATACGTATAGCTGTGAAATATTACGATAATTCAAAGGATGAATCGATGTGTGCGAAAGCACATTATTACTGGGGACGTGTGTATCAGGATAATAAAGATGTAATTGGAACTGTGCGCGAATTTATGAAAGCATTGCCCATAGCAAACAAAACGCAAGATTATGATTTATTGTGCTTATTACATTCTAATTTGGGACACTTATTGTATACACATGGATTGCTTGAAGAAGCCGATTCCGTATATCAACAAGCAGAACGAATGGCGAGTGAACATAAAGATTCGTTGAGATGGGTAGTAAGCCTCATCAAAAGAGCAGATATTTGTATGGAAAGAGGAGAAGGTTTCTATTTGGAGGCAGAACGGAAACTGTTGAAAGCTCAAACAATATTGTCTTCTGGCGGTAACACTCCTTTGGCAAAGAAAATGCTATATTCTCTAGCGTCATTATATCAATATATGGGAAGGACGGAAGAAGCGATAGAAACTGTACACAATTTTTTTATCATAGAATCCGATACAGCGAAGTACTTCGCTTCTTTTTTGATAGTCGGAAGTAGCTTTTATAAAGAAGGACAATATGATTCTGCCACTTATTATTTAAAAAGAGCGGTACAATCCAAATCTTATTATACAAAATATGGAGCTTATATGAGATTGGCTGATGTGGCTAGAATACAAGGAAGATATTCAGAGGCATTGCAATATGAAGATGCATACATAGCTTATAAAGATTCTGCAATGAAGGAAGAATATCCTGCTAAGGTTATTGCAACATTAAAAGATATGTTCTATCATCAGTCCGTATATCAATATGAGACTTTCATGTCTCGTTATAGATTGTATATACTATTGTTATCCATAGTTTTATTGATTACGATCAGCAGCATTGTTTGGCGGCACTTTACAGGACAACACAAAGTTAAATTATCATTGCTAAATCAACAAGATATCCAGACAAAAACAGGTGTACTTGAACAGCTTTTGCAGGAAAAACGTGATGAAATTAGTCTTTTGGAACAATCATGCGCAGAAAGTGAAGGTGATAGAATTAAACAACTACAAATAAATAGTTGCTTAAATGGACTTTTGGAAGAGGAAAGGCGTATTGTTAGTGACTTGAAAGCGCTATTAGAGCAAAAGGAAGAAGAAATAAAACAGCTGAAAGGTATTAAGTTTAAGAGATTAATAGAAGACACTTCTATCTATCAACGATTACTGTATATAAAAGATGAAAATGCTAAAAACTCTACCGGTAAAATGAATTTGGAAGAGGAAGATTGGGAGGAACTATTATCAGAAATAGATTTGGTATCTTTCGATTTCACCACACGTTTAGTAGATCGATATGATGCTTTAGTAGATAATGATATTAGATTTTGCTGTCTCATAAAACTTGGATTCAAATTCTCTGAAATAGCACTAATCCTTGGTTGCAGTGTAGATGCTGTATATAAAAAAGAGAAGTCTATATTGCGCAGAATGGATATGGAACATACAATTAGACTCAAAGAAATATTGAGAAATATTTGACGGAAAAAGTGGAATAATCATCAGAAGTAATTTGATAGTTTATTGATTATTAAGCGGTTATACCCTATACTCTTATGCATTAACATATCACTCTAATATTTTTATAATGAATTTTGCTCGAACTTTGCGACAAATTAAAAAAATAAGATATGAAAAATGCAATTCTATTTTTTATCATTCTTGCAACTTTATGTTGTAATACAGAGATCTATTCTCAAACTTCTCCCGTTGATGACTTTTCAAAGTTTTCTAAACAAGATATACCATTAAAAGGAGATGATACTGATTTTGATGAGGGCATTGCGCGTACTCCTGCACGACAATCTGCTGCTACTGCTTTTCTTTATGGAAATTGTGTGTATGTTAATTTTGCATGTCCTGTCAATGATGTTAAAATTGCTATCATTGATAAAAGTACTGGCAAATACATATATGCTGAGAATCATAATCAACCTGATATAATAATTGATATAAACACGAAAAATAAAGGGGAATATCAGATTATGATAAATTCTATATATTTCTTTTTATGGGGAGAATTTAGTATAGACCAATAATATTCTGAAATAAATTTCCATATCATGAAATTAATACGTTTATGGGGCATATTGTTATTTGTCCTAACATCTTGTAATTTCCGTTCGTCAGATTTGGAAGAAGCACTGGTATTAGCAGGCAATAACCGTCCTGAACTTGAAGCTGTTCTTGATCATTTTAAAGACCGAGGTAAAGTGGCTTATGAATCAGCATGTTTTCTAATAACCAATATGCAATACCACGAAAGTAAAGATGAAATTGTATTAGACAGTTTGTATAATAGCTATTTCATACATACAGATTCTCTTTATAGAGGTATTTTTAGCAAAATACCTCTAAACGAACAGAAAGAATATAAGGGACGAGAATATGATTCTTTGCGTTTGACTTTAGGTGATATTTTTAATACATTGCCAGCTCCACAAATTAAGTCAGGTGTTCACCTTTCTGATTTGCAAACTGTTAAGTCGGACTTTTTAATAGATAATATTGAGGAGGCGATTAAAATTTGGGAGGCAAATGAATATGACTATCGAAAAGATTTTGATTTTTTTAAAGAATTCATTCTTCCGTATCGAACAACGAATGAGTATCTAGCGCATAAACGTAGTGAAATACGTAAAATGTACGAGAGTTTATTAGTGGACACTGCTTCTATCCGTACACAAATTGAACACTATAAAATTTATGTAGATAAATGTAGATGGATAAATCATCATACAAAACCTAAAGGACATTTAGGTATCTATGATCTGTTTGTGCCAAAATTTAAAATGGATTGTCATAATATGACAAATTGGAGTTGTAATGTGCTTCGTGCTTGCGGCATTCCAACGATATACGAATTTACCCCTAAATGGACCGATCGGGATAATCGACATTTTTGGTGTGTTTCTCCTGACTCCATTGGCATATTACAACCTTATACCGCACCAGATAATAATATCAGAGAAGATTGGGAAAGTGATATTAAATATGCAGGAAAGGTATACCGTAAGACCTATGGAGCACAAAAAAATACTCCTTACTTTTGGGCTGATGAAGATGAATTTATTCCAGAAAGTTTTAAGACTCCACTACTTAGTGATCAAACATTCAGATATCATCAGACAATAACTTTACGATTACCCTTTAAGGTAGATAGCCATAATAACATAGCTTATTTAGCGATGTTTACTGTCGATAATAAATTAGTTCCGGTAGGTTGGGGGAAAATAGATCATTCAAAACATGAGATTATCTTCGAACAAGTTCCTTTAAATACTCTGTTTTTTCCGGTTTGTTATGATGCAGACAATATGCTGCCTATAGCTGAACCATTTATCATTTATTCATCCTCAAAATTAAAAGATATACCTGAACCTTTAACAACGAATGAATTACCCCGGAATGTAGTAGATGTGTCTGTAGTTGATGGAAAACTATCATTTGACAAACAGACAAAATGGTCCGATTTAAAGTATTTGACATTGAATTGTGATACTTCTCAAAAAATCAGGATGCATTTGCTACGCAAGTATCCACAAAAAAGAAGAATGAAAACTTTTTATGAAAAATTGAATGGTGCTTGCCTACTGGGAGGTAATCAAGAGCGAGGGGAATATGATACACTTTGCACCATAAAGGAGATGCCTGTACCTTATTTACAAGAAATTGCTTTTGAGAATTGTAAGCAATATCGCTATTATCGCTTTTGCACTTCCAATAGTGAACCTGTAAATATTGCACATATGGAATTTCTTGGAAATTATTCTCCAAATCATAATTGTGCAATTCCTACGGCTTTGCCTGTTTTCTCAGAAGAAGAATTGGTACGGCAAAAATCGTGTCAACTCTATCGTATAAATGGAGTTCCGATACGGACAGGCAGTAAACCCGAATATGCTTTTGATAATAATTATAATACGTATGTCGGCGCAGCAAGTATTGGCATGGATTTTAAAACACCTGTACAAATAACAAGTATCCGTTTTGTGCCTCGCAATGCCAATAATATGATTGTTCCCGGTAATAGTTATATGCTTCTTTATTACGATGGTGAATGGAAAGAACATAAAGTATTACGGGCAGAACATCAATATTTGGATTTTGAAAATGTTCCTGTAGCTACCTTGTATTGGCTGCGGAATTTGACAGAAGGCAAAGAGGAACTTCCTTTCTTCTATATTGATGGAAAACAATATTTTTTGCATATCGATACTGTATTATTGTAGTTAATATAAAATGAAAAGCAAAATAAATTACTTAATCTCATTGTTGTTAGGTTTACTGATAATTATGTCTGTAGCCGGTATACCAGTCGAGGTATTCAATCATCCCAAAACATTTGCAGTTTTTGGAATGGCTGGAATTTCTCTTATAATAAGTTTTTTATGTTTTATTGCACCTCAAAAAGATATCAAATTTTCTAGATTAAATATATTTTGCTTCCTGTTTTTGTTACTTTATGTAATAGACTTTTTACATCTGAATACTATATGGAACATAGGATATTTATGTTTATTGTCTTTATTTATTGCTAGTCATTTGCTGCAGCAAATACATTATATTATTATCTTTAAAAGTTTGCTGGGTGCTGCTGTTTTACTTACGATATGGGGATATTTGCAATATTTTGAATATATCCCTTCTAATAGTGAATATTTTCTCATAACAGGCCCGTTTCATAATCCGGCAGTATTTGCTATTATGCTAAGCCTGTTGTTGAGTATAGCTCTAAACAGTATTATACTGTTTTATAGATCACTGATGAATCATAAATTCTTTCTGGTATTCATAATTACAGTTGTTCTATTTTGTATCCCTCTTTTAATATTAACCTATGCTCGTGCTGCCTATTTGGCACTGCTTGCATCTGTCTTATATTGTTTGTATCTAAAATTGAGGAATAATGGGAAGGGAAGAAAGATAAAGCTATACTATTCAGCAGGGGTATTACTTGTAATTTTGATTTCTATCGGAATGCTATATAAACTAAAGCCACAGTCGGCTAATGGACGCTTTCTGGTATGGAAGATAAGTTGTAGAATGATACATGATAAACCCTTAACAGGATTTGGAAAAGGTGGTTTTGCTGCAAATTATCTATATTACCAAGCGGACTATATGAAATCATTTGCGTCTCCTGAAGAACGAAGACTGGCAGGAAGTACTCATCTTGCTTTTAATGAGCCATTGCGTATAACTGTAGAATATGGGCTTATTGGATTAATTATCTATTCCTCTTTTATTATTTGGATACTTTTTTTATCTACCAACCGGACTACTGTTTGTGTTTTGTTAAAAGCTTTTCTTGCAGGAATAGTAGTCTGGGGTATGTTTGGATATCCAGATCAAGTATTTTCTATACAAGCTTTATGGATTATTGCTATAGCTTGCTATTTAAATAAAAACTCTGGAACTACATATGAGTTCTCGGGTACAAATAGGCTACTTTCTAAAATTGTAATAATAGTAATATGTGGTACAAATTGTTTTTTAGGCATGAAGCTTTGGAATAAACGGACTTCCTATCATGAATTATACACTTGCTTGGACTCTCAAAATTTTCAATCTATTTCTCAAGATTCTAACATTTTTGTTCGGTTACAAGAAGAAATGATTGACGATATTAATTTCGCTTATCTATATTGGCAATTAACAAAAATGAGACATCAAGAGATTGAATTTTTGCGCATATCAGATTATTTGGAAAAGAGCTTTCCTACACCGGGATTATTACTTATGAAAGGGGATTATTTGAAAAAAAAGAGCTGCTGGAAAGAAGCTGAAGAAGCTTATAAATTAGCATCGGATATGATGCCTTCCCTACAACTGCCTCGTGGAAAATTGGCTTTTTTATACAATGAAACTGGTAGAAAAGAAGAAGCAGTAGCAATAGCCCACGAGATACTTACTGAAGATGTAAAAGTTTACAGCTTTAGTACCTTCGATTTACATCGTGATTTAAGAAGAATCTTCGAAGATGAACTAAAATAATTGTTTAATGAAAAAAGAAAAAGCATGAAAAACATTGGAAAATGTAAAAAATGGCGTATTTTAGCATGTATAGGAATACTTTGCATGCTATTTGCCTGCGCTGATCACATGTTGCAGGATGATGAAAGGTCCACAACAAGACGTTCGAAAAACAAAAATAGAGAACTCACATCATCAGCAGCTAAAGAGTGGTTTGAAAGTAATTATGCTCCGGTTGTAACGACACGTACTTCAGGTGGAGAAGGAAAAGAACTGGCTATAAAACCATATTGGGATAAAGCCAAAGAAAGTAATAGGGGACGTTTTGAAGTTGTTGAAACTCCTACTCTAAGCAAGGGAATGCATATAATCCTTGATGAGGAAACTACAAAGCATTGGCAACCAGGTATGAAAGCTGATTATATCCGTAATACAACAAAAATGGTTGTATTGAAGGATTTGGTAACTAATAAAACTCGAAGTTTCATTATGGTATTTGTAGGATCGTATGATTATTTGACGCGTAGTCGGAATATGGGAAGAAACAGCTATCTCTATAGAGAACCCGATTATGATGGAATGGTACTGTATTACGCGATAAATGGTACCTTTATCAATGGTTGGAGATACTCTAATGGAAAACTTGTGGGCTATATTTCACCTTCATATAATGAACAAGGTGAATCTTCGGCCCAGACTCGTGGTTATTATGATTGTCATGATGTATATACAACAGAATATAGACAAGATTGTCATGATGAATATGAGCTCGTTGGAGGTGATATGGAAACTGGCTTAATATATGATATTGTGAACTATTGTGATTATATACCTTATACAACATCTTATCAAGATTGTCATTATGTTGAAGATAGTACAAGTGATAATGATGATGATGACAACTGGTGGAATAATCCTTATCCTCCTGGAGGAGCAGGCAATGAAACTAATCCGGTTAAACCCGGCAGCAACAACAGTCCAAAAGCTAAAAAGATCTTCCGCAATTCCAACATGACTGAGGCTAACTGGAAAGTTTTGGAGAAAATGCTTGATAAGATTTTAGCTGACTGCATGGGGGAAGCATTGTATAATGGCTTGGCAAATTTTCTTAATGGTCAGACTTTGACTATTCAGTTTAGTAATGGGTCAGACGGCTTATTTAGCGGGAATGGGGCAACGGCGGGTATTACCCTTGGTAGCCAAATGGAAAGTAACCAGCTATTCCATGAAATGATGCATGCTTACAGGGCTTATCAGGAGACACTTTCTTCCTATAAAGGTTCTAACATGAACGGAGAAATAGAAGCATGGTATGCACAGTATCTTTATACAAGTAGATTACCGGAATATCCAGGAAGCAAATGGGAAGAAAGGGATAATACTGATCCGCGGCGTGTTGCAATCAAAAATCTAACAAATATAATTGATAATAAAGGGAATATACGTTCTGGAGCAAGTGTTGGAGAGTTGGAACTTGAAATTGCAAATACGGTAGTACCTACTTTTCATGAGAACTATTATCCAGCGGATAAATATCCCTTTGATTATGATAGACCAGGATTGGAGAATTTTACAAATTTAAAGAAACTAACAATAAATTGCTAATGAAAACTTTAATTATTTTTATCAGTATACTGTTCAGTGCTACATATATGTATGCACAGACAAATTATTATGCCACAACTAAAACTTTTAACCAAGATGGCTATAT
>OGYM01002203.1_pt1 | contig 13041 bp, 14 predicted proteins | sample 1576491 | NCBI WGS metagenome assembly OGYM01 (sample SAMEA3541515, study PRJEB24748) | human gut metagenome | biome: human gut; feature: human-associated habitat; material: faeces | place: China | collected 2012 | reverse complement strand
ATTTCGGAGGCGTCGAGTACGCCAAGGCGGCCGCTTGTGCCGGCGCCCATATAGAAAATGCGTCCGCCCTGTTTCATGCGGGGTACGATTTGTGTTACTAATTTTTCTATTTGCGGTATTGCCTTTTGTACGGCAAGCGCCACTTTCTGGTCTTCCCTGTTGATGTCTTCCAGTATTTCACGGACAGACTTCTTTTCCAAGTCGTTGTAGAGCGAAGGTTGCTCTGAGATTTTTACAAACATAAGGCTATTTACGAGTTTACGGTTTACTATTTGCGATTACTTGTGATATTCTATCAGACCTTCCATCGGGCTCTTGATGACCGTACCCAGCCGGATACCCATTTCGCTGGCAGCTTCGGCCAATATCGTCTTGTAATAGAAAGCCACGGAGCCGATAAAGTGTACCTTGCTTTCACGGTAGTTTTCGTACTGCATCACGTTACGTTTGAGGAATGCCTTGAAGCTGTCCGATACCAGTGTGCGTATGCAGGGTTCGTCCAGGTTCTGTGCAAGGAATGGAGAGAGGCTTGCCAGAAAACGGTTGGGGAACGGCTTGCGGTATACACGGTCGATGATATCGGCGGCGCCGTGGTGCCGGTGAAACGAAGCTCGAGCTTGACCGCCGCCACGTCCACGCCCGCATCGACGCACTGGCTGAGAAACTGGCCGAGATGGAAAAGCGCCGGGGCGAGAGCCGCAAGGCCCGTGCCAAGACCGGGATGCCGGTGGTCAGCCTTGTAGGCTATACCAACGTGGGCAAATCCAGCCTGATGAATGCTCTGTGCGGCCCCAGCGTAGCGGAAGCGGACATGCTGTTCGCCACACTGGACCCCACCAGCCGCAAGCTGATACTGCCCAGCGGCATGGCGGTGCTGCTGGTGGACACGGTGGGCTTTGTGTCCCGCCTGCCCCACAATCTGGTGGAAGCCTTCAAGTCCACGCTGGAAGAAGCGGCATGGTCGGACGTGATCATCCGTGTGGCAGACGCAGGCGATGAGCAGCGGGAAGATCAGCTGGCCGTCACGGACGAGGTTCTGGACGGGCTGGACTGTGCGGACATCCCCCGCCTGACCGTCTACAACAAGTGCGATAAGCCGGGTGCCATGAGCTTTGACCCGGACATCCTGCTCACCAGTGCCAAGACCGGCTACGGTCTGGACACCCTGCTGGCAAAGCTGGACGAGGTGCTCAGCGACCGGGTGCACACCTTAAAGGTGCTGCTGCCCTACGATAAACTGGGCCTTGCCGCCCCCATGCGGGAGCGCGGCAGCGTGCAGGTGGAGGAATACCGGGAGGACGGGCTGTATCTGGAGGGCATCGTCAAGACGGAAGACCTGCACTGCTTTGAAGGGTATCTGGTCTGATAGGCGTACACGATCCAAATCGCCTCCGCTGTGCTCCGGCTATCATCAGCGGAATAATATTTTGAGATAGAACAAGCCCGGAAAGTCTGCGGACTTTCCGGGCTTGCATTTTCACGGGCGGGGTCGCAGCCGAAAGCAGCTGCTCTATGGGTCGAGTACATTGTCTGCCACTGCTTTTTTCAAAAAGAAAAAATCCCCAACAAACACAAAAACCCGCCTGGCAGCGGGCTTTTGTGTATAGAGGGGTGGGAAAGTATATAAAGTGGTGAATCTCAAATTCAAAGCGGCAGGCGCTTTCTGTTCTGCGCTGCCTTGCATGATGTATTATACCCCTTTTTATTTTCTTGTCAAACAAAATTTTCCGGTTTTGCTTTAAATTAAGTCTTTACTTTTTCGGTAAAACTTTATATAATTAACGCAAAGCAAAGCAAAAGCAAAATTTTTTGGCTTTTGTATGTTTGCACCAACAATAAAACTTTACTTTCAAAAAATTTTATACAATCCAACATATTTTCAAAAAGGAGTATTCCCCATGGATGATCTGGATCGTAAGATTCTCTCCCTGCTGGCCAAGAACGCCCGGATGCCGGTCAAGGAGATCGCCGAGCAGGTATCGCTGACCAGTCCTGCTGTTTCCAGCCGCATTCACAAGCTGGAAACGGATGGCATCATCAGCGGCTACACCGTCACCCTGAACCGCCCCGCTGACCGGATGTATGTGGATGCCCTCATCAGCCTTTCGGTAGCACCTTCCAAGCAGGATGCCTTTCTGGAGCTGCTGCAAAGCAGCAAGGAAGTGCTGCAGTGCTACCACGTCACGGGTGCATACACCTTCCTTGTCAAGGTGAGCTGCGGCAGCATGCCCCAGCTGGAACACCTGATCCTGCAGTTCCAGAAGCTGGGCACCACCAGCACCCAGATCATCCTTTCTACGCCGGTGAACCACGGCGAGCTGGATGCCCTTATGCTGTAACGCTGTTCATAAAATGGTTACATTTGCGGTGCAATTCTGCCGGGCTGTTCTTTCGTATTATGGATAGCAGGCGCAAAACAGCACACAATAGCTTCAAAACCGCTGCGCCCGCTTTCACACGAAGATTTTCACACACGAAAGGATTTCACTTATGAAACGTATCATTGCTTCCCTGCTTGCCGGTCTGTGCCTGCTTGCTCTGGTGGGCTGCTCTGCCGGCAGCAAGGCCGACTCTGCCACCCCGAAGGACTACTCCCAGATCATCCACGATGCCCGCACCGACGAGGACAACGAATACGATATGATCTTTACCAAAGGTGAGGACGGCAAATTCACCGCCATCGATGGCTACAGCGCCGAGTATGAGGCCGACCAGCTGAATGACGAGCTGAAAGACATCGTGTTCCCCCTGCTGGGCCTTGAGGACGGCAGCTACGAGAGCTTTGCTGCCTCTGTTTCCTCCATGATGGTGCGCAGCTACGCCGTTGCCATCGTAAAGCCCGCCGAGGGCAAGACCGATGCCGTGAAAGCCGCACTGGAAGCCTATGTGCAGAGTGAGCAGCAGTCCATGGAGCACTACCTTGAGGACCAGTATCAGGTCGCCAAGGCGGCCACCGTCACCGTAGCCCCCACCGGCGAGGTGATCCTGGTGTGTGCCGAGGATCACGACACCATTCTTGCCAACATTGAAAAAGCCCTTGCCGCATAATTTTTGCCCTGCCGAAGCCGCATCCTGCCGGGATGCGGTTTCTTTTTGTGCGCAGATATGCTATACTGGCATTGTAATTGTGCACAGACTTAGGAGTGTCTTTATGTATAAAGCGACCATCGTGATCCCGAACATCAACGGCAAGGGCTGGCTCAAGGATTCCATCGAGTCGGTCTATGCCCAGACCGAACAGAACTTCCGGCTCATTGTGGTGGACAACGGTTCCACCGACGAAAGCCTTGAGCAGGCCCGCAGCTACTGCAGCCGCGAAAATTTCACCCTCATCGAAAACGGCACCAATACCGGCTTTTCCCATGCAGTGAATCAGGGCATTGCGCTGGCGGACAGTGAATATGTGGTGCTGTTCAACAACGATGCCTTTGCCGAACCCCAGTGGCTGGAAGAGCTGATCCGCACCGCTGAGACCGACCCGAAAATTTTTGCAGTGCAGAGCCTGATGATCCGACACTTCGACCGGGAGCTTGCCGACGACGCGGGCGATTATGTCACATGGATGGGCTTTGCCTGCAAGACCGGTGATGGCCGCCGCGCAAGCCGCTACACCCGGCAAAAGCGCATCTTCTCGGCCTGCGGCGGTGCGGCACTCTACCGCAAGAGCATTCTGGACGAGATCGGCAATTTTGACGAGAACTTCTTTGCCTACTTTGAGGATGTGGACCTGAGCTGGCGCGCCAACAATGCAGGCTACAAAAACGTGATCTGCCCCACCGCCAAGTGCTACCACATCTGCGGTGCCAGCACCGGCGCGGTGAAGTACAACGCCTTCAAAAGCCAGCAAAGCGGCCGCAACAGCATCCTGCTGCCGCTCAAAAACGAACCGCTGCTGATGCTGATTTTAAACTTCATCCCGCTGGCCGTGGGCTACCTGCTCAAGTGCTACAAGTTCCACAAACAGGGCTTTGGCGAGGCGTGGGACAAGGGGATGCACGAAGCCTTTGCCCTGCTGAAAAGCGGCAGGCTGGGCAAGCGGCCTTTCCGCCTGAAGGATCTGCCCAACTACATCCTGATGGAGCTGTGGATGATCTGGAACATGGTGCCGTACCTGTGGTACCGGCTGGTGATCGTAAAATTTGACCTCAAATAAAAAATACCGGATACGAAGCATCTGCCTTGTATCCGGTATTTTTGTTTTGTATTATGCCGCCGGGCTGGCTGTGCTTTCGTCCGCCTGTGCCTCGGTGCTGTCGGCGGGCTGTTCCTCCGCCTGTGTATCCACGCCCTCGTCTGCAGCGGTGCTGTCTGCCTCAGCCGAAGCAGAATCCGAACCGGCTGCTGCAAGAATAGCATCCTGCACATCGCTCTCTGCCATGGGTTCCGGCACATTCGCGGCCGGTGTGCTTTCCGTGCTCTCGGCCTTGGTCTCGCTCTCGGTCAGGCCGGTGAGATACCAGCTGCCGCTCTGGCGCTCGAACAGATAATCCATGTACTTGGTGGGCGTATCCGAAGAAACATTGATGATACTGTCGTCCGTGCTGGCGGTGGGGATATAGCCCACGGTCACATGCAGCTTGCCGCTGCGCTTGAACAGCTTGGTCACGACTGCGCGGTAGTAGCCCACCGTGCCGGTGACCGGAATCTTATAGCACTGGGTGGCATCGTCAAACTCGATGGTCATATCCTCCATCTCAAAGCTGCGGTGGGTCAGCTTGAAGCCGGGGCCAAGCAGCTTTGCAAGGTAGGCATCCACATCCAGCGAGGGCAGCAGCAGCTGTTCGGTGTCGGGGTCGGTATTGTAGTTGTCAAATCCGCCCTGCGTTTCCTGAATGCTGTAGATGCACCCCCACACTGCAGCTTCACGCAGAGTCAGGTCGTCGATGTTCTCAATGCCGTCAAATGGCATGGGGTCAAACAGCACAAGCCCTTCCAGCTTATCTTCATATTCCTGCTTTTGGGCGGTATCATCGAACAGGTTCGCCACCGCGCCCACACCGGCCCGCAGCACGGTAACAAAGCCCACGATCACCAGAATGGCAACCAGAAGGCCCAGTGCCTGCCGCCCGCGGCGGCGCTGCATCCGGGCATGTTCTTCAGGGGTAATATAATGTTTCATAGTTGTTTTATCTCCCAGGGTTCTCAAATGCTACAGTGTCCAGTATACCACATACCGGCCCATTGTGCAAAACTATGCCCGTGGTTTTTTTGTGAAAAGCGCATTCCTTATTCCCATGTCTTCCACACATCGGGCTGGTAGCCCACGGTGGCCTTGCGGCCATTGCGTACAATGGGCGTTAAAAACAGCTGCTGGTTCTCAAACAGCTTGTCCTCCTTCTGCCAGTCCACCAGTGCGTCCAGAAGTGCAAGGGTCTGCTTGTCCTTCGCATTGGGGTCCACCAGCTTTTCCCAGCCGCCAAGAGCGCGGGCTACGTTCTCGAACTCGCCGCGGCTCATCTCTTTTTCCTTGAGGTCGATCATCTGGAACTTGATGCCGCGCTCCTTGAAATAGCGCTGGGCCTTTTTGGTATCAAAGCACTTGCTTGTGCCAAAGATCTGAATATTCATGGTCTGTACCCTCCTGAATTTTTATTGTACCACATCCTGTGCCCTCTGCATAGGCATAATTCGCAGCTGGATGGGCCATACTGCCCGCAGGGCATTATCAGAAGGAGGTTTTTCTATGAACGCATATGTTGACCCTGATCTGTGCATTGGCTGCACCCAGTGCGCCGGGCTTTGCCCCGCCGTGTTCCAGATGGAAGGCACGCTGGCCGTGGCCCAGCCCGGGCCGATCCCACCGGAGGAGGTGCCGCAGGCTGTGGACGCAGCCAACGCCTGCCCGGTAAGCGCGATCCGCATCGAGGAGTAAGAGGGAAGGCCGTCAACCATGTTGGCGGCTTTCTCTCTTTTTTGCGCAAAAATCCCCCGCTGGGCACGGTTTTGTGGTATAATGCAGAATGTGTAATAATGCAATGGAGGAACACGACTATGCGTTTACTGGTCATTGACGGCAACAGCATTGCCAACCGTGCTTTTTTTGGCATCAAGCTGCTGACCACCAAGGACGGACGATACACCAACGCCATCTATGGCTTTCTGAATATCCTGCTCTCCCTGCTTAAGGAGTGCGAACCCGACGAGGTGGCTGTTGCCTTTGACCTGAAGGCTCCCACCTTCCGCCACAAAATGTACGATGGCTACAAGGCCACCCGCCATGGCATGCCCGAAGAGCTGGCCCAGCAGATGCCGGTGCTCAAGGAACTTCTGGCAGACCTCGGCTACCGCACCGTCACCGCCGAAGGCTGGGAAGCGGATGATATCCTTGGCACACTGGCCGCTGCCTGCGCCGCCCGGAAGGACGACTGCTTCCTTGCTACGGGAGACCGGGACAGCCTGCAGCTGGTCAGTGACACCACCACTGTGCTGCTTGCCGCCACTGTCATGGGACGCAGCAAGACGGTGACGATGGACGTGGACGCCATTCAGGAAAAATACGGCATCCAGCCCAGACAGCTCATTGAGGTGAAGAGCCTGATGGGCGATGCTTCGGATAATATTCCGGGCGTGAAGGGCATTGGTGAAAAGACCGCCCTGACCCTTGTGCAGAACTTTGGCACGCTGGAAGGCGTGTACGAGCACATCGACGATAAGCTCATCAAGCCCAAACAGCGGGAACATTTGCTGGAATGCCGCGAGATGGCCCAGCTGAGCCACACCCTTGGCACCATCCGCACCGATGCCCCCATCGACACGGCCGAGGGCACCTATGCCGTGGGCGAGGGCAACAAAGCCGAGGCCGTGCGCCTTTTGCAGGAATTGGAGATCCACTCTCTGATCCCTCGCTTTGGGCTGGACGGCATTGCACCTGCCGCCCCGGAAGAAGAGGACGGCATCGAGCTGGCTGAAGCAGAGCTGGAAGCTCTGCCGCTGACCCCTTCCGGCACCTATCTGGTGGCATCGCGCCCGGCCGTGATGGGCAAGCAGGGCACCCGCAACGTGGTGCTGCAGCCGGAGAGCTGGTACGCCGTGCAGGACTGCACCGTTTACCCGCTGGAGGATGCCGACCTTATGCGCCTGCTGGACAACGCAGACGTAACGCTGGAAGTGTTCAACGCAGCGCCCCTCTATGCCAAGGCCATGGCCGCAGGCGGCTGGGGCAGCAGCATCGTGTGGGACGGCAAGCTTGCCGCCTACCTGCTGGATGCATCCGCTTCCAAGTATCAGATCAGCGAGCTGACCGCCAGCTACCGCGCCGCTGCTGCCTTTACCTGTGCCGATTACCCGGATGCAGGCCGCCTTGCAGACCTGTTCTGCAAGATGAAGGCCGAGATCACCGCCTGCGGAGAGGATGCCCTTTACAACGAGATCGAGTTCCCGCTGGCACAGGTGCTGGCCGATATGACCCGCACCGGTGTGCTGGTGGATAAGGACGGCATCGAGCAGTTCGGTGTGAAGCTGCGCACCGAGCTGGAGCAGGTGCTCACTCGCATCCACATGGAGACCGGCAGCGCCAGCTTCAACCCCAACAGCCCGAAGCAGCTGGGCGAGATGCTGTTCGATACCATGGGCCTGCCCCATGGCAAAAAGACCCAGCGCGGCTGGTCCACCGATGCCGAAACGCTGGAAAGCCTGCGGGATTACCCGCTGGTGGAGGACATTCTGCAGTACCGCGCCTACCAGAAGCTGAACTCCACCTACGTGGAGGGCCTTTTGAAGGTGATCGGCGAGGATGGCCGCATCCACTCCACCTTCAACCAGACCGAGGCCCGCACCGGACGGCTTTCCTCCGATAACCCCAACCTGCAGAACATCCCCATCCGCACCGAGCTGGGCAGCCAGCTGCGCGCCTACTTTATTGCAAAGCCGGGCTGTGTGCTGGTGGATGCCGACTACAGCCAGATCGAGCTGCGCATCCTTGCCCACATTACCGGCGATGAGCACATGCAGCAGGCATTTTTGAACGGCGAGGACATCCACCGCAGCACCGCCGCAAAAATTTACGGCATCCCGCAGGAAGAAGTCACCTCCCGGCTGCGCTCTTCTGCCAAGGCCATCAACTTTGGCATCATGTACGGCAAGGGCGCTTACAGCCTTGCCAAGGATATCGGCGTGAGTGTGAAGGAGGCAGATGCCTTCCTCAAGAACTATCTGGCCGCGTTCCCCAAGGTGAGCGGCTACATGGATAAGACCATCGCGGACGCCAAGGCCGTGGGCTATGTATCCACCCTGTTCGGCCGCCGCCGTGCTCTGCCGGAGCTGGCAAGCAGCAACTTCAATGTGCGTTCCAGCGGCGAACGCATGGCCCGCAACACCCCCATTCAGGGCACTGCGGCCGACGTGATCAAGCTGGCCATGGTGCGGGTATGGAAGCGCCTGCGGAACGAAAAGATGGAAAGCCGCCTGATCCTGACCGTCCACGATGAACTGATCGTGGAAGCACCGCAGGCTGAAGCCGAAAAGGCTGCGCAGATCCTGCGGGAGGAAATGGAAGGCTGCGTGCAGTATGCCGTGCCCCTGAGCACCGATGTGCACGCAGGCAAAAACTGGCTGGAGGCCCACTAAAACATGATTATTTTGGGAATTGAATCCACCTGCGACGAGACCGCCGCAGCTCTGGTGGAGGATGGCCGGCACCTGCTGAGCAACGTCATTTCCACCAGCGTAAAAGAACAGGCTCTTTACGGCGGCGTTGTGCCGGAGATTGCCAGCCGCCGCCACTGCGAATTTATCAGTGCTACCGTCAAAAAAGCCCTGCTGGATGCAGGCAAGACCATCGACGATGTGGATGCCGTGGCCGTCACCTTTGCGCCGGGACTCATCGGTGCAGTGCTGGTGGGCGTGAATTTTGCCAAGGGTCTGGCCTACTCGGCCAATAAGCCTTTGGTGCCGGTGCACCACCTGCGCGGACACATTGCCGCACTGTACCTCACCCACCCGGAGCTGAAGCCGCCCTTCCTCTGCCTTGTGGCCTCCGGCGGGCACAGCCACATTGTGGAGGTGCAGGACTATACCCATTACCACATCCTCGGCCACACGGTGGACGATGCCGCCGGTGAAGCCTTTGACAAAGTGGCCCGCACGCTGGGTCTGCCCTATCCCGGCGGCCCCAGCGTGGCCAATGCCGCCAAGACCGGCAACCCCAAGGCCTACCGTCTGCCGGTGCCCCATGTGGACGGCAAGTACAACGTGAGCTTTTCCGGCCTGAAAACCGCCGTGCTCAATGAGGTGAACAAGGCTCAGATGAAGGGCGAAGAAGTGAATGTGCCCGACCTTGCCGCCAGCTTTCAGGACCGCATTGCGGGCATTCTGGCCGAAAAGCTGCTGCTGGCCGCAGCGGACACCGGCGCAAAGCAGGTGTGTCTGGCAGGCGGCGTTGCCGCCAACGGACGGCTGCGCCAGCTGGTGAACGACGGTGCCCAGAAGCTGGGTGCAAAAGTTTATCTGCCGGAGCTGAAATTCTGCGGTGACAACGGCGCTATGATCGCGGCGCAGGGGTATTACCAGTACATTGCAGGCCACACAGCGGGCCTTGAACTGAACGGTCTGCCCACTTTATCCATCGACTACAAATAAGCAGTAAAAAAAGACCTGCCTTTCCGGGATCTCCGGAAGGACAGGTCTTTTTCTTATGCAAAATATTCCTGTGCACGCTTTGCAGCGTTGTTGATGCAGGCCCGCAGCTCGTCCAGCGTATCAAACTTTTTGCTGGGGCTGAGGTAGGCGTGGAACTCCACCACCGGGTCGGTGCCGTAGAGGTCGCCGGAAAAGCCCGGGATAAAGGTCTCGCAGGTCACCTTGGTGGCATCATCGTTGACGGTAGGGCGGCTGCCAAGGCCGGTGGCCGAAGGATACCACACCCCGCCAATGCGGGTGCGGGTGATATAAATGCCGCTGCGGGGCAGCTGAAAGCCCTCGGGATACAGCTGGTTGATGGTGGGCACCCCCAGCGTGTGGCCCAGACCTGCACCGTGCTGCACCTCGAACCGGATGGCGTAGGGCATCCCCAGCATGGCGTTTGCTGCCGGGATGTCGCCGCCTTCCAGCGCGGTGCGGATGCGGGTGGAAGACACCGGCTTTTCCTCAAACTGCGCCATGGGCACCACGATCACCTCCACGCCCAACGGAGCGCAGAGGGTGCGCAGCAGCTCCGGGTTGCCGGCCGCTTTGGCACCAAAGGTAAAGTTTTCGCCGCAGACCAGCGCACGGGCATTGCAGTCCCGCACGATGCCCAGCACGAACTGCTCCGGGGTCAGGCCCTTGATCTCCTCAAAGTCCGGCGTGAGGTAATACTCCACGCCAAGGCTTGCGATCAGAGCATGCTTATCCGCTGTGGAAAGCAGGCGCTTGCCCTTCATCTTATTCACCATCGGCAGCTTGAAGGTAAACACCGCCGGGGCGGCATCGTGTTCTTTGGCCCACTGCACGGCGCTTTCGATCACCGCACGGTGGCCGATGTGGATGCCGTCAAAAAAGCCCATTGCCACTGCAGTGCCTTTTTCCGGCTGCGCCAGCGGCAGCGGTGCAAATTGTGAAATGATCTGCATGGGTTTTGTTTCCTTTTTTCAATTACGTTCTACGAACAGTTTTTCCACCCGCAGCACACCCTGCACGATATTGGCAAGGCCCAAAAACTGTCCGGCGGCATTGCGCACCCGGTAGCGGCCATCTGCTGCCGGATACCGGCTGGTGGGGCAGCCGTTATACAAATGCTGTTCCACCCAAGGCTCCACCACCAGCAGCGGCAGGCTTTCAAACACGCTTTCCACCGGCAGCATCAGCGCTTCCAGTGCGTCCATGCCCTGCTCTTTTGCGGCAAGAATTTCCTCCAGCGTGTGGGCATCGGCTTCGGTGTACACGCCCGCCGAGGTGCGGCGCAGTGCGCTCATGGTGCCCTTCTGGCCCATGGCGGCGGCAATGTCTTCCAGCAATGTGCGGATATAGGTGCCCTTGGAGCACGTTACATCCAGCACATACTCATTTTCGGCAGGGCTGCCGCCGTAGGTGATGCTGTAAATTTCAATGGGGCGCGCCTTGCGCTCCACGGTCACGCCCTCACGGGCCAGCTTATACAGCGGCTGACCGTTCAGCTTGATGGCCGAGTACATGGGCGGCACCTGCATCTGCAGGCCGATGAATTGTGGCAGCACGGCCAGCAGTTTTCCTTCGCCCGCCGTGACCGGAGCCGTTTCCAGCACAGTGCCGGTCACATCGCCGGTGTCGGTGCGCGCGCCCAGTTTTAAAACCGCACGGTAGCTTTTATCGTGGTTCAGCTGCAGGTCCACTGCCTTGCTGGCACCGCCGCAGAACACCGGCAGCACGCCGGTGGCCATGGGGTCCAGCGTGCCGCTGTGGCCCAGCTTGCGGGTGCCCAGCACGCCGCGCAGCTTTGCCACCACATCAAAGCTGGTCCAGTCCATGGGCTTGTCAACGATCAGGATGCCCTGCATTTATGCTTCCTCCTGCGGTGCGTCCAGCTCGGCTTCCACCTCTGCCAAAATTGCATTTTTTGCGTTTTCCAGATTGCCCAGCAGCTCACAGCCTGCAGCGCGGCTGTGACCGCCTCCGCCCAGACGCCTGGCGATGGCGCAGGCGTCCACGCCCTTTGCGGTGCGCACACTGATACGGTAGCTGCCGCCGGGCTGCTGCCGCAGGGTCAGGCCCACCTTTACGCCCTCAATGCTCACAGGCAGGCTGGTCAGTTCTTCCAGATCGGCCGGGTCCACCCCGCTCTGCTCGATCTCGTCCCGGGTGAGGTAGATGAGCGCGCACCGGCCATCCAGATAGTATTCCAGATGGTTGCGGGCAATGCGCTCGGCCTCCATGCGCTCACGGGGCTTGGTATCGAACAGCAGGGTGTTCAGCTCTTCCACATGACAGCCCGCCTCAATGAGCTTTGCCGCCACGATGTGGGTGTTTGCCGTGGTGGAAGAGAACCGGAAGCAGCCGGTGTCGGTTGCAAGGCCGGTGTAAAGGCAGTCTGCAATGTGCGGCGTAATGGCAACGCCCATGGCGTTGATTACCTCGTACAGCAGCTCTGCCGCCGCTGCGGCGCTGCCATTGAGCAGGGTGAAGTCGGCATAGCCGCTGTTGCCTGCGTGGTGGTCGATGCACAGGTCCACATGGCGCGAAAACTGCGTCATACCGTTGTTTTCTCCAAACAGCTGCACGCTGGCGACATCCACCGCTACCACCGTCTGCGGCTCAAACTCACCTTTGAACATATGTGCGTTGGTAAACGCATACCGGTTGGGAATGGCATCGGAGCAAAGCACTGCCACGTTTTTATCCAGTGCTTTCAGTGCACAATACAGCGCGCTGCCGCAGCCAATGGTATCACCATCCGGGTTTTTGTGACACAGAATCAAAATGTTGTCCGCCGTCATCAGGCGCTCCGCCGACCGGTGATCCTCGTCGGAATGTCCATTTTTATGCTGGCAACGCTGGTCGCGGTCACGACCTCCAGTTTGACGGTGTTGATTGCCGCCAGCGCGATGCAGGGGATGGGCACCGGCGTTGGCGGCGTAATGGCGCGTACTTTGCCGCGAGATTTATATGAACGGACACAGTTGCGCCATGCTAACAGCCTGTTAAACATGGGGATTCTCGTCAGTCCGTTGCTCGCACCGCTAATCGGCGGTCTGCTGGATACGATGTGGAACTGGCGCGCCTGTTATCTCTTTTTGTTGGTTCTTTGTGCTGGTGTGACCTTCAGTATGGCCCGCTGGATGCCGGAAACGCGTCCGGTCGATGCACCGCGCACGCGCCTGCTTACCAGTTATAAAACGCTTTTCGGTAACAGCGGTTTTAACTGTTATTTGCTGATGCTGATTGGCGGTCTGGCCGGGATTGCCGCCTTTGAAGCCTGCTCCGGCGTGCTGATGGGCGCGGTGTTAGGGCTGAGCAGTATGACGGTCAGTATTTTGTTTATTCTGCCGATTCCGGCAGCGTTTTTTGGCGCATGGTTTGCCGGACGTCCCAATAAACGCTTCTCCACGTTAATGTGGCAGTCGGTTATCTGCTGCCTGCTGGCTGGCTTGC
>OGYM01002197.1_pt1 | contig 13062 bp, 15 predicted proteins | sample 1576491 | NCBI WGS metagenome assembly OGYM01 (sample SAMEA3541515, study PRJEB24748) | human gut metagenome | biome: human gut; feature: human-associated habitat; material: faeces | place: China | collected 2012 | reverse complement strand
GCTCAATCCTTTTGCCGTACCGCCTATACTGGGCTTTTTCCTGGCTACAGTCTGGCCGAGGTTCCGGCAGTTTAAAATTCTTCGTGCACTGGAAAAAATACCAATGAGAGATTACGCACGTGAAGGAATCTATTATAAAAATGCATTGCGCTTTTTAGGAGAGGAGACGGAAGAATGGTAGATTTACATACAATTGAATGGATGAGCCATAAACCGGAAGAATTCCATATGATTACAGAAGAGGTACATGAGATTGTTAAAAATAGTCCGGTAAAAAACGGAGCGGTTCTCGTCCTTACAGCCCATACAACAACCGGAATTATGGTGAATGAAGGACTCCCTTGTGTGGAAAGGGATATTGCAGATACCCTTACAAGAATTGTCCCTCTCGAAGCCGATTATATGCATGCCCATTTCCTGCCAAGCTATGGTGCAACAGGAAATAATTCGACAGGTCATATCAAGAGTCTGCTATGTGGAAATCATTGTATGTTCCCGGTGGTTAATGGAAAAATAGTCTGTGGTGGTGCACAGGATATTTATCTTGTAGAATTTGACGGACCTCAGACACGAAGAGTATATGTGGAGATTTTTGGAGAATAAATTGTAGCATTAAACAAAATTTAACACATCAAATTGGTAAAACTGCATAAAGTTAAAAAATAAGAACCGATCGTATCTAATATAACGTTATAATATGATAGATTATATCATAATACGTATTAACATATAAAACAGTTTAAGAGAAAGCGCTCATAAAAGCCGTGAATGTTATATTCACAGATAGCTGTGGAGCATAACAATAAGAAAAGCTACACAAAGAATGATATTAAAATAGTTGGATTATCGAAGAAGGAATAATCGGAATGGGAAAAAGAATACTTTGCATTGGAGATTCAAATACCTGGGGATATATACCAGGCAGTGGGGAACGATATGAGAAAAATGTGCGCTGGACTGGAAAGCTTGCACAGACACTTGGGGAAAACTATGAAGTGATCGAAGAAGGAATGAATGGAAGGACAACTGCATTTACAGATAAAATTGAACCTGGAACAGCTGCCTTGGATTATCTGTATCCATGTTTGATCTCACAATTTCCTTTGGATTATATCATTGTTATGTTAGGAACAAATGATACAAAGACACGCTATGGAGTGAATACAGTAGAGATTGGATATGGATTGGATGAAGTACTGCTGAAGATAGAGGAAACATGCAGACGGAAAAGTCAGACTCCTGAAAAAATAGTTATCGCACCGGCAGATTTATATCCTAAAAAAGACTGGATAGAATTTACCGCAGAGTCTGCACAAAAGGCAGGCGGGCTGACAGAAGAATATAGGAGCATTGCCGCACTTCATCATGCAGAATTTTTGAGCGCATGCGAGGTGCTTGGGGCAGAGTGTATTGGCTGTGACGGAATCCATTTTACGGAAGTGGGACATCAAAAACTTGCGGAAGCAGTAGCGTTTATAATTAAGAATAACGAAGAATCATAATGAATTTCGAAATAGAATGGAAAGAGTAATGTGTGTATTCCAACAAAAGTTAGCACGTTAAATTGTTAAAATTATACAAAATTAAAACAGTAAAGCGTAAAACGATTGAACATAACGTTATATTATGATATAGTACATTCAATAAATAACGAAAGACATAGGTAGGAGGAGTACCATGAAGATGGACAGGAAATACTGGCTGAACACAGTAATTGTATGTTTCTTGATGATGATCATCATAATTCAAATACCGATGCATGTTTATGCAGACGAAAAGGGAAAAAAGCAGGTATGGTTTTTGGAAACCGGGATTTCTTTTTGCAACACTTTTTTTTGCAGCACTTCTTTTTGCCGGATGCAGTGTGGAACAGACGAACCGGACAAAAATCAGTGATCTTGATTACACGATCGCCGCAGAGGCAGACATACCGGAAGAACTGCAAAATGATATTGAGGAGAAAAAGGCTGCAGATTTTAAAATGACGTACAAAGACAGCGAATTTTTATACATAGTAAGAGGCTACGGAGAACAGGAGACCGGAGGGTATAGTATCTGTATCCGCGATCTGTATCTGACATCGAATGCGATCATTTTTGATACGGAACTGATTGGTCCGCGCAAGGGGGAAGCCATCAGTAAGAGCCCAAGTTATCCATATATTGTGGTGAAAGTGGAGCTGCGGGATGAGAATGTAGTGTTTGAGTAGATTTGTATGAAAAAACATTCGAAAATAGAGAAAAATTGCAAATATTCATGAATTTTGTGCAAAACACGCAAATCCGTTTGACAAAATTTTATTACAGTGCTAAAGTAAAGCGTGAAATAAGGAGGTAGAAAAATGCAACAGGCAGACATCAGTAAGGTACGTGCATCCGTACACCAGCAGTGTGGCAGTAAAGTTATGATCCAGCTTGATCGTGGGCGTAATAAGGTTGATATCCAGCAGGGCGTGATCCAGCATGCATATCCAAGTGTTTTCACGATATTGGTAAATGATGAGCGTGATGACAATCAACCTCAGTTATTATCCTTTAGTTACAATGATATTATTACAAAAGATATTCGCATGAAACTCTGCTAAGAAAGTGTGCAGATGGCTATTTTGTGAGCAAATAGTGATAAAAGCGTGTATAAAATTCCCTCTATTCGAATACAATGAAAAAAAGGATTTCGGATCGGGGGAATTTTTTTGCAGTTAAATAAAATAAAATTACATAGTTGCACGACATTTGCCAGTGCACAGAGCCAGATTACATTAGATGACGATTACAACGTGCCGGACTACCGGCCGGATATTGTAAAAGTGTTAAAGGAAAAAGGAGAACTTCAGTTTGATGAGGTGAAGGCGGCAGCAGGCGCGGCGTGGTTAAAGGGACGCCTTGTTTTTAAAGTGTTGTACCGCAGTGATCAGGACAATGCAAAAATAAGCTGTCTGAAAGGAGAAATACCGTTTCAGGAAAAACTCAACATGGACGGTGTACAGGAATATGATGTGATACAGGCATCCGGAGAGATTGAGGATCTCACGATCGGAGTCATCCATTCCAGAAAAATCAGCGTGCGGGCAGTCATTTTGTTAAAGACAGAAGAACCGCGGGAAAAAGAGGATGAACTCTGTGTTGGGATAGAGGCGGATGACGGATGTGAAAAACGTTATCGGAACACAAATATCTTACAGCTTTTATGTATGAAGCGCGATCAGTGCCGCCAGAAAAGCGAGATCACACTGCCGTCAAGCAAACCCAATGTGCATGAAATTTTATGGAAAAGCTTAGAAATCCGCAATCTGGATACAAAAATGGGGCAGGACGGTGTAAAACTGAGTGGCGAAGTGCTCATCTCCGTTTTGTATCAGGAGGAAGAGGAAACAGACCGCGTGCAGTGGTATGAGACGGTGATTCCATTGGACTGCGGTGTGGAATGTGACGCAGGAACGGAGGCAGATATTATTTATAAAGTGAAGGCAAGACCGGCTTCCATGGAACTTGAGGTAAAGCCGGACTACGACGGTGAGGAGCGCGTTCTGGTCCTGGAACTTGTGATGAATCTGGATATCCGGGTGTGGAAAGAACAGGAGATTTCCATGTTAGAGGACGTTTATTCTCTGAAACAGGAGATCATTCCAGTCTGCACAGGCGTGACTTTACATCATATTTCTGTGAAAAATGACAGCCAGTGCCGCCTGACCGAGCAGATGGAGTTAGCGGAAAGTCAGGAGAAGATTTTACAGATTTGTTCCTGTGAGGGAACGGTTCATTTAGAGAACACGGAATTGACCGAACAGGGCGTGCGTGCAGAGGGGATTCTGGTCACAGAACTGCTTTATATCACGACCGACGATCAGATGCCAATCGGTTCTGCCAGAGAGATTTATCCATTTGAACAGCTCATTGAAATCCCACAGCAGACGGCGCGGACAGAGCGCAATAAGCTGGAAGAGTTGGAGGCTTTGGAGCGGAAAAATAAACTGCAGACAGAGCTTGATTGCAGGATCAGCCAGTTGTCCGCGGTCATGCTCGATCAGGATCATGTGGAAATAAAAGCGGTGATCGGATTAGATTTGCTTGCATTTGAGCAGGAACAGATAGATAATATTACTGATACGCGTGAGGATCCTCTGGATATGGAGCAGTTACAGAAGCGTCCGGGACTGGTCGGTTACATTGCAAAAGATGGGGATTCGCTTTGGAGTATCGCAAAGGAGAATCACACAACGGTGGAAGATATTCTGCGGGATAATCACCGGACGGATGAGGATCTGCGCAGAGGAGAAAAAATTCTGATTGTAAAGAAAGTAGAACTGAACAGTTACGAATCGTAATTGTGAAGTACTGAAAAATCACAAAAAGACAATGAAAAGCAGATTAAGAAGAATTGAGATAACATGATAGAGGTAACACAGATTCGAAAAAGTTATGGAAAAAAGAAAGTACTGTCCGATATCACCTTTCAGGTAAAGCCGGGGGAGTGCGTTGCGATCGCAGGGAAAAACGGCTGCGGCAAATCTACCTTAATGCAGATCATGGCGGGCATTTTAAAGCCGGATGGCGGTGAACTATGCTATTTTGGAAAAAAAGCAGCCTACAAAAGCAGTACATTTCGCCGGTTTTGCGGTTATGTGCCGCAGGATAATCCGTTGATGGAAGAACTGACGGTGCAGGATAATCTGAAACTCTGGGGCGGCAGCCACAACGCCAGCACAAAAGAGCTGGTCGCACAGTTTCAACTGGAGGATTTGTTGCAAACAGAGGTAAGCAAACTTTCTGGTGGTATGAAACGGCGTTTGAGCATTGCAAGTGCACTCGTGGAGAGCCCGTCATTTTTACTGATGGATGAACCGACGACAGCTCTTGACCTTTATTATAAAGAGAGCATTCACCAGTGGATGAAAACCTATCAGCAGAAAAATGGAATCATCCTTATGACGACGCATGATGAGAGCGAGATACGCAATGCGGACAGATGCCTTTTTATGGATGAGGGCAAAGTGCAGGAATTAGATGCAGAAGATATTTTGCAAAAGTTTGCAGGCATGTCAGAATGACAATCAAGTACAAATACTAAGGAAACAGAGAAAAACAAGGGAGGATTCGTTATGAACGAACAATTTGAAACACAAAATCCGGTGGAGAATACTGTGACACCGGCAAACCAGATGGAAACACCAACACCGGAAGCACCAAAAAAGAAAGGAAACAAAGCCGCCATTATTGCAGGCGTGGCAGCAGCAGTGGTTGTCGCGGGCGGCGTTGGCGTATTTGCAGCGGTCAAAACAGGAGCTTTTTTAAGCCCGTCAAAAAAGGTATTGCTTGCAGGTGCAAAGACTGTGAGTGACATGGGAAGTTTGGGAGAGACATTAAAAGACTGTGTTTCCCTGTATTCGGATGAGTATACACTCAAAATGGATTTTTCCATGAACGAGGGCGATATTTCCATGGAGGGACGCAGTTCGAAGGAGCAGAAGCAGATAAAAGGAAATCTCAATATTTCCGGTGCGCCTTCGATCGATTTTCTGGCTGACATCGGCGCGGACAGTGTGCAGGTGGAAGTTCCAGCGATCAGTGACCACCTGTTTACCTATGATTACAGAAATGAAAAGAGCGGATATCTTCTGGAAATGGTAGATCAGGATACGCTCGATGCAGTGGATGCGACGCTTAAGGCTGCTTATGATAACCAGAATTCAGATGAGTTCCGCAAGAAAATGTTAAAAGTTTACGCGGATGAATACAATACGCTGGAATTTTCCAAAGTGGACGAAAAAGACTTTACCATCGACGGAACAGAGCGCAGCTGTAAGGGATATCAGACGGTTGTGACCAAAGACAACGTGAATCATGTGATCGATGGACTTGAGACACTTTACGGGGAAGATTATCAGGAACTGATGGATGCGCTTGATCTGACCGCAGCAGATTTTGTTGCATCTATGAGAGAGGCAGTGGAAGAACTTGATGACAGCACAACGCTTGTATTCTACTTATACAAAGGTCAGTATGCAGCCATTGATATCATACCGGAAAATGATGTCTCATTTGAAATCCAGTTCCTCGGCGGGGACAGGAGAACGCAGAACATGCTTATCCTTGCAGACGGAGAAAAAGTGATCGAGGTTCAGGGCAGTAACGAGGGCAGTGTCGAGACAATCATGATGACCGCAGAGGAAAACGATACCGTAAAGTTCACGTATGACAGTGACAGCGGAGACATCGCAATGGAAGCAAAATATGATGAGGAATCTTATGATTTTGCAGGAAATCTTGCAGTAGATAAGAACAGGATGGTCATTATCATTGATGATCTCGGAAATGATTCTGAAGATGTGAGCGGAAGTATCACATGGGAAAAAGGTGCTCAGTTTGAGGAAGTTTCCGGCGATGTCTTTGACCTTGGAAATGCAACTGAAGAGGAATGGCAGGATCTTCTTCATGAAATCTTTGCAGCAATGTTAGGTGGATTTTAATTCATGAGATTTTTTCTTCGATATCTGTCACTTGAGGGTAAAAAAAGCCTGATAGCGGCGAGAAAAAGCATGGTAAAGTTTATAGTGATGTTATTACTGATCGCAGGCGGATCGCTTGCGGTCAGTCTCGTTATGCGGGATGCCGGTGTGTTCCAGACGGCGGAGATTGGCGTTGTGATCCCTGAGGATGAGGCACAGACGAAGATGGTGGCGCAGTTTATCTCTGCGATGGACAGCGTGAAAAGTGTCTGCCACTTTCAGTATCTGGATCAGGGAGAAGCGATGGCATCGCTGGAAGAAGGTACTTTAGATGCGGTGCTCTCACTTCCGGAGCAGTTTTACGAGGATGTGGATTCCGGGAAAAATACACCGGCAACCATTTATTTACCGGAAAATGCTCCGTTAAACACGAGAGTGTTCGGTGAACTTGTGACTCTTTGCCTAAAGATGCATGGCTACATTTTCATTGTGAAGCTGGTAAAGGAAGAACAACAACATTTTTAGCAATGTATGATATGATGAAAAATCCACAGGTGCCATTAAAAGATATATTATATCGTCAATTATTATTAGGTGGAAATTATGTGGCATATACAGAAGATATTTCCGCTAGCAGTAATTGGAAGGCGCCTTATTATAATCAAAAAGCAAAAATGATAGAAGTTTTCTATCAATATGTACAGGAAAATCATCAGAATAATTTCCAAGTTTTATGGTCAGATTGGCTTAAAAATCATAGTTTATAAATAGGTTAATATTTAATTTAGATATATATCTATAAAAACTTTTAATTGATAAAAATAGATAATAAATTCCTATAATATGCTTTAAAATAAGAAAAACATCATGAGAGTTGATAAGTATAGTATTTTATATTTTAGAATTAAAACCTATTAAATTAATATGTAAATACTATCTATTAATAATTTTTTATTGTGATATAATGTTGATGTTAAAAAGATTTAAAGCTTGTAGGAAAGAAGGCGATAAAATGAGTACAGAATATGTATATAAGTCCACAAAAAAAATAGAAGAAATTTTAAATGCGATTACCCATGGAGTGGGAACGCTACTAGCAGTTATTGGTTTGGTTGCAATGTTGTATTATGGCTATGATAAAGGAATTTTGCATTTAACAAGTATCATAGTATATGGTGTTTCCATGATATTATTATATTTAGCTTCGACACTGTATCATAGTTTTAGTTTTTGCAGTCAAAAAGTGCAATCTGTGTTTAAATGTATAGACCATTCGGCAATATATTTACTAATTGCAGGCAATTATACGCCATTTGCTTTGATAGCTCTATATGGTACTTTGGGCTGGGCTGTATTTGGCGTAGTTTGGGGATTGGCTTTAGCGGGAATAGTATTTCAAATTTTCTTTTATAATCGTTTCCGCGTCATTGGTACTATTTGTTATTTAGTCATGGGTTGGCTTGCTGTTACCATCGTAAATCCACTACTTGATACTTTGTCTGTAGAAGCTATTTGGTGGCTTGTAGCTGGTGGTGTTTTATATAGTATTGGTGCGATTTTTTATTTAATCCGCAAGATACCATATAATCATGTTATTTGGCATGTTTTTGTGATTTTAGGCAGTGCAGCTCATTTTATTACAATTTATTGTTATGTATTGCCACTTAGTATAGGTTAATTATTTTGATAAAATAAAGGCTCAATTATCTAAAATAATGATAGATAGTTGAGCTTTTTCTTATTTTCTGTTTTAATTAGAAATAAGAGGATTGACGAGAAAAAGAGCTAATTATATAAAGAGAAAATATATAGTTTAGGATATAAATTTTATAAAAGGAGAGTGTTTTTGATGAATAAAGATTTAATGAACCTAGGAAAATCGGAAGAGGAAATAGAGCAAGAAGTAGAATCTTTATGTCGCTGGGCTGCTGCTAGAGCTGGCGTAATTGTCGTAGCACCTATACTTGGTCAAATTGCTCTAGCTGCTAATGAAATCTATTTGATAAAACGCATAGCAAATGTATATGATAAAAAATTCGATGAAACGGCTAGCTGTGCTTTTGTAGGAGCTTTAGGTGGTACATTTGTAGGTCAAAGTTTAGCGACTTTGATACCATTTCCACCATTACAAATTCCAATCGGTATGGCTGTAACTTATGCTGTAGGTAAGGCTGCTAATGCATGGATAAAAGATGACATGCCAGATATTAGCGAATATGCTGATAAATATAAAAATATTTTTAATAAGGCAAAAGAAGATGTAAAAAATATCATACCTAGTTTAAAAAATAATCCTGATAAAGATAAACCATTGGGAGATGAAGATAAAAAATTTAAATTTTAATATTAAGGAGGAGAAATAATGCGAAGTGCATTTGATATTATTGGGCCAATAATGATAGGGCCATCAAGTTCACATACAGCAGGTGCTGTGAGATTGGGATTGATGGCTAGAGCTATCTTAGGTGAAGAAGTAAAAATTATAAATATAAAATTATATGGTTCATTTGCGCAAACATATAAAGGTCATGGTACAGATAGAGCTTTGATTGCAGGTATAATGGGTTTTAAACCAGATGATGAAAGAATACGTAATTCTTTAGAAATAGCCAAAGAGAAAAATATTGAATTTAATTTTTCTAAAGTGGATTTAGAAGATGCACATCCTAATACAGCTATTATAGAATTGATAGGTGTAACAGATAGAAAAATAGAAGTTACAGGTGCGTCCATTGGCGGAGGCAATATAATTATTTCTGCTGTTAATAATTATGAAGTACAATTAAGTGGGAAATATCCATCAATAATTATCGTACATCAAGATATGCCAGGTGTAGTAAATGGTGTTACTGCAGCTTTAGCACGCTATAATATTAATATTGCCTATATGAAAGTTTCTCGAAGCGAAAGAGGAGCAGAAGCTTTGATGAATATTGAAGTTGATGATACAATTTCTGATGAGGCAGTAAAAGCTTGCAGTAGAGTTATTGGTGTAAAAAAAGTATTGCGAATTGATGCTATTTAATGAGGTGATTTTGTGATAAATTTTTCTTGCATACAAGATTTGATAGATATAGCAAATGCTCAAGAGCGAACTATTGATGATATCGTTGTAGAATATGAAGCAACACATAGTTTTAAATCTGTGATTTATATTAAAGAAAATATGCAAACTATTTGGCAAGTAATGAAAGAGTCAGCAGAAAAAAGTATAAATAATACGCAAAAATCTGTCAGTGGCATGGTCGGCGGAGATGCTCAAAAATTATTCACATTTAAAGATAGTTTTGCTGGCGATTTTGTCAAAGAAGCAGCTTCTTATGCAGTAGCTGTAGCAGAAACAAATGCTGCTATGGGGAAAATAGCTGCTTGCCCAACAGCTGGTTCTTGTGGTATTGTTCCAGGGGCTTTAATTGCTGCTCAAAATCATTATAATTATGATGATGAGCAGATTTGCAATGCATTATTTACAGCGACAGGTATTGGCATGGTGATTGAAAATAATGCTATGATTGCAGGTGCTCAAGGTGGTTGTCAGGCTGAATGTGGTTCAGCAGCTGGCATGGCAGCTGGAGCGTTAGTTCATCTTGCAGGTGGCTCTCCAGAACAGATTGGCAATGCAGTAGCCTTAGCGATTAAAAATTTATTAGGTTTAGCTTGTGACCCTGTGGCAGGACTTGTGGAAGTTCCTTGTGTAAAACGCAATGGATTTGCAACGACAGTAGCGATTTTGGCAGCAGATATGTCCCTTGCTGGTATAAAATCAGTGATACCAGTAGATGAAGTAATTGATGCTATGTATCGCATTGGCAAATCTATGCCAAAAAGTATACGTGAAACAGCTACTGGCGGTTTAGCTACTACACCTACAGGTATAGCTTTAAAAGAAAAAATCTATAGCAAATAATGATTGATATAAGGAGAAGGGAAGAGCAGTTGCATTTATGTAAAAAAATTATCTATATGACTTTGGGAATATATATGATGATGATATCAATATGTTTAGCAGGGCAAAATGATAATTTATCTAAAGAAACATCAGAAAAAATAAATTTAGTATGGCAACCAGTTATTGATGAAGAAAATGATTTATCAAAAATTGATAAGATTCCAGGAGTAAATGTCATATCACCATCGTGGTTTGTAATTGATAGTGAACAAGGGCATATTCAAAATAAAATAGATATAAATTATTTGAAAAATGCAAGAGAAAAAGGTTATAAAATATGGCCATTAATTCATAATGATTTTAATGCCGAAATGACACATAAATGGTTAAATGATAAAAAGGCAAAGGATTATATCATTCGTCAATTAATATTTTATGCACATCGTTATAATATTGAAGGCTATAATTTTGACTTAGAAAATATCTATGATGAAGATAGAGATAAATTGACTGAATTTATGAAAGAAGTAACTGAGGCACTACATCAAGATGAAGTTATAATCTCTATGGATATAACGGTGGCTTCAGATATGGAAAATTGGTCTAAATGTTATGATAGAAAAGCATTGGGTGAATATGTAGATTATCTTGTTTTGATGGCATATGATGAGCATGGTAGATTATCTAAAACAGCAGGGTCAGTAGCATCATTAAATTGGGTGGAAAATGGAGTAAAAGATTTAACAGAGCAAGTCCCTTCAGAAAAAATCATCTTAGGAATTCCTTTGTATATGCGCTTATGGGAAGAAGATTATGAAGGTAATGTATCGGCTAAAACCTTAAATATGGAAGATGCCAATAAATTAATGAAAGAAAAAGACAAATATCCTATTTGGCTAAAAAATGAAGGTCAGATATATTTTGCTTATCATGAAGATGGAAAAATATATCGTGTATGGAAAGAAGATGTAAATTCTTTGCGCTTAAAAGTAGATTTAGTCAAAAAATATAAACTTGCAGGAGTAGCCTCATGGAGAAAAGGTTTTGAGACTAAAGATATTTGGCCAATGATAAACAAGCGTTTACAAAAATAAAAAAACTATTTGTTTATGATGAATTTCATAAGCAAATAGCTACATAGAAAAATAGAAGTAGAGGGAGTTAAAAATGCCAAATAGAGTATTAGGAGGAATTTTTTTAACCATAGCAGCTAGTATTTGGGGCGGTATGTTTGTAGCTGTAAAATTAGTAGTGGATATAATACCGCCAATACCGTTAGTATGGTTTCGTTATTTAGTAGCCTTTGTGGTATTATCAATGGTTGTAATCTATGAAGGCGTTAATCTAAAAATAGATAAAAAAGATATATTATTATTAATCAGTATAGGGATAATAGGACATACTATTTCTATTGTTACTCAAGAATATGGAACAATGTATTCTTCAGCACAGATGGGTTCAGTTGTTACTTCGGCGACACCAGCATTTATGTTGATTTTTGCTGTATGGCTTTTAAAAGAAAAAATCACTTTGCGTAAAATATTATCCGTTATTTTAGCCACTATCGGTGTAATCATGATTGCTGGCGTTGATAATATGGATTTTGATAAACAATTAGGTGTACTTTTTTCTACCATAGCAGCATTGACATGGGCATTGATGTCTGTAATGTTAAAATTGATACCTAGTAAATATCCGCCATTATTAATAAATTTTTATGCTGTAATAACAGGAATTGTATGCTTAGCACCACTTAATATACCGACATTAGATTTATTGCCATGGGATGAAATCTTAAATCCTGTAGCGATTGGTTCGGTAGTATATTTAGGGGCAGTATCTACAGCAGGAGCATTTTTGCTTTGGAATAAAGGTCTTTTATTGATGGAAGCAGGTGCTAGTGGATTATTTTTCTTTTTTCAACCTATAGTAGGGACTTTTTTAGGCTGGTTAATTTTAGATGAACAAATCACTTTGAATTTTTGGATAGGAAGTATATTGATTTTTATAGGTGTATTTTTAGTTACAGTTAGAAATGAATAATAAAAAAGAAGTTATATCTATGTTTAGGTATAACTTCTTTTTTGTAAGTTTATTTATTTTTTTCATGAGAAACAGAAAGAAAACTACTGAGCATAATACTTATACAACTTATACTTGTAAATACAATAAGAATAGCGATTGCTTTAGTATAATAGCAAGTAGGATAAATATCACCATAACCCATTGTGCCAAAAGTAATGACTACATAATAAAATAAATCAAAGATATTTGGATTATTTATAGAGTAGGCATTAACATAATAAATACTGCCAATATAGCAAAATAATGTTAAGGTACTGAGAAAATAAAAAATGATAAGTAGGGCTACTTTCCATAAATTGCTAAGATTGAAGATATTCGTGTAAGCTAAGATATTTTGCAAAATAAATTTTAATGTATTAGCTAAAAGTGAATAACAAAGAACTAGATTGATAAAAGATAAGTAAAAAGCAATATTGTGAATTAAAAAATTGGAGCTAAATGGATAAGCAAAATAGATTAAACATAGATTTATGTAGATTAAGGCAAAAATAAAATTTAGACTAAAAGAACCGACATTGATGATTTTTATCAATATAATAGAAAGTAAAGAGATCAAATAATAAAAGATGTAAATAATGAATAAAGATAGAGGCTTAAAGCTGTTATAAATAATATCTAATTTTATATAAAAATCTACAAATTA
>OGYM01002185.1_pt1 | contig 13098 bp, 12 predicted proteins | sample 1576491 | NCBI WGS metagenome assembly OGYM01 (sample SAMEA3541515, study PRJEB24748) | human gut metagenome | biome: human gut; feature: human-associated habitat; material: faeces | place: China | collected 2012 | reverse complement strand
TAGATTTTTTGTACGCCGCCGCCCGCCATCGAGCAGAGTTTTACACCTAATTGGGGATAAAACAGCTTGTCGCGGGCGGCGGCGTCGCCCTGATCGGCGTGACCCTGATCCCCCTGCTGTCCGGCCTGCTTGGCTGAGCGGCGGCAGGACCATCCCAACCGGAGGCTCCCGTTTCACGGCGGGAGCCCCCGAAAGGAGGTGTGACCACCCGTGATAATTGAAATGATCCAGGAGTGGTTCAAGGAGCTGCTGATCGACGGCATCATCTCCAACCTCTCCGGGACCTTTGACACCGTGAATACGAAGGTGGGTGAGATCGCCGGCGAGGTGGGCATGACGCCGGCCGGCTGGAACGGCGGCATCTTCAACATGATCCGCGGCCTCTCTGAAACGGTCATCGTCCCCATCGCCGGCATCATCCTCACCTTCGTCATGTGCTATGAGCTGATCCAGCTTATCGTGGAAAAGAATAATCTCCACGATTTTGACACCTGGCTTTTCTGGAAGTGGATCTTCAAAACCTTCTGTGCGGTGCTCATCGTCACCAACACCTGGAACATCGTCATGGCGGTATTCGACATGGTGCAGAGCGTGGTCAATCAGAGCGCCGGCGTTATCATCTCTGACGCGGGGATCGATATTTCCGGCGTGGTCGGCAATTTGGAAACGACCCTGGCGGACTGGAGCATCGGTTCTTTGCTGGGCCTGTGGTTTCAGAGCATTTTTGTGGGCCTCTGCTCCCATATCCTCACCATCGCCATCTTCCTTGTGATCTACGGAAGAATGATCGAGGTGTATCTGACCGCATCCGTGGGGCCGATCCCCTTTGCCACCATGGCCAACCGGGAGTGGGGCCAGACGGGGCAGAACTATTTGAAATCCCTGCTGGCCCTGGGCTTTCAGGCATTTCTTATCATGGTCTGCGTCGGCATCTACGCGGTGCTGGTGCAGAATATCGCCGTGGGGGACGATATCACCGTGGCGATCTGGGAGTGTCTGGGCTATACGGTGCTGCTGTGCTACACGCTGTTCCGCACCGGCAGCCTCGCAAAGAGCCTGTTCGGGGCGCATTGACGGGAGGCGGCCATGAAAAAATACAAGGTCATTTACGCGGATCCGCCCTGGGCCTATAAGGTCTGGAGCAAGAAGGGCGCGGGGCGCAGCGCCGAGAGCCATTACCCCACCATGGACATAGAGGCCATCAAGGCCCTGCCGGTGGGGGAGCTGGCGGACAAGGACTGCGCCCTGTTCCTCTGGATCACCTTCCCCATGCTGCGGGAGGCCTGGGGCGTCATGGACGCCTGGGGCTTCACCTTCAAGACCGTAGCCTTCGTCTGGATCAAGCAGTGCCGGAAGTCGGAGGGCCTGTTCACCGGCATGGGCTACTGGACACGGGCCAACGCGGAGATCTGCCTGCTGGCGACCCGCAGACACCCAAAGCGGGCGGCGCGGGATGTGAAGCAGGTCATCCTCTCCCACGTGGAGCGGCACAGCCAGAAGCCGGAGGAGGCACGGCGGCGCATCGAAGCCCTCATGGGGGATGTGCCCCGTATTGAGCTGTTCGCAAGAGCCTCACCGCCCGGCTGGGATGTGTGGGGAAATGAAGTTGCAAGCGATATCCAGCTTGCGGAAAGGATGTGAACCATTGGCATACGTAACGGTCCCGAAGGACCTGACAAAAATAAAGAGCAAGATGCTGTTCGGCCTGACGAAGCGGCAGCTTGTGTGTTTCGGATCGGCGGCGCTTGTGGGAGTGCCGCTTTTCTTTTTGAGCAAGGGCAGCATGGGCACGACGCCGGCGGCGCTGTGCATGATCCTCGTGATGCTGCCTTTTTTCCTGTTTGCCCTGTATGAGAAGAACGGGCAGACCCCGGAGGCGCTGCTGGGCAATCTGATCCAGTGCAAATTCACCCGTCCGAAAAAGCGTGTCTATCAGACAAACAATGCCTATTCCGCTTTGGAAAAGCAGGCGAAGCTGGAGCGGACGGTGGGGCGGATCGCCTCCGGCGCTGGAAAAAGAGGCAAGGGCCGGCGCAGGCTCACCCGGCAGGAGCGAAAGCAGATCGAGGCCGTCATTCGGCAGGCCAGGGGGGACGGCAAGAACCACACCGTACAGGCAAGCCTCCCCTTCCGCAATATGCACCCGGACGGCCTGTGCCGTCTGGACGACCGGCATTTTTCCAAAACCATCGCCTACGCCGACGTCAGCTACCGTCTGGCAGGCCCGGACGATCAGCGGGATATCTTTGAACGCCTCTGCGATTTCTATAACGGCTATGACCCCTCCATCGGCGTGCAAATGACCCTGAGCAGCAGCCACAAGGCCGGCGGCGGGGACCTGTTCCGCATGGCGGCCCAGGGGGACGATCTGGACGGGATCCGCGCCGAGGCCTCCGGCATCCTGCAAACACAGTATGAGCGCGGCAGCAACGGCTATGTGAAAAGCAAGTATGTCACGCTGACCATCGAGGCGGAGAGCATCCAGGCGGCGCGGGCAAGGTTTTCCCGCATCGAGGCGGACACCCTGAACCGCTTCAAGGTCATGGGCGCGGCGGCAAAGGTGCTGGACGGCAAGGAGCGGCTGGCGCTGCTGCACGGCCTTCTCCATCCCAGAGGGGAGCCCTTCGCCTTTGAATGGGATTGGCTGGCGCCCTCCGGCCTGTCCGTGAAGGATTTTATCGTGCCTTCTTCCTTCGAGTTTGGGGAGACGCGGCGCTTCCGCATGGGCGAAATGTACGGTGCGGTGTCCTTCCTGCAGATATTGGCCCCGGAGATCCAGGACCGTATCCTCACGGACTTCATGGATGTGGAGGGAAACCTTCTCGTCACCATGCACGTGCGCGGCATCAACCAGAACGAGGCCATCAAGATGGTCAAGCGCAAGATCACCGATCTGGACGCCATGAAGATCCAGGAGCAGAAGAAGGCCGCACGCAGCGGCTACGATCTGGATATCCTCCCCTCCGACCTCTCCACCTACGGCGGCGCGGCGAAAAATCTCTTGCAGGATTTACAGAGCCGCAACGAGCGAATGTTCAACATGACCTTCCTCATGCTGCATCTGGCGCCCACGAAGCAAAAGCTGGAGATCGCCGTTTCGCAGTCGGCCAGCGTCGCCCAGACCCACAACTGCATCCTGACCCGGCTGGACTTCCAACAGGAGGACGGTCTTATGTCCTCGCTGCCGCTGGGCCTCAACCGTATCAGGATCGAACGCAGCCTCACCACCTCGGCACTGGCGGTGTTCGTCCCCTTCGTCACGCAGGAGCTTTTCATGGGCGGCGACGCCATGTATTACGGGCTCAACGCCCTGTCCGGCAACATGATCCTCTTAGACCGCAAGCAGTCCCGATGCCCAAACGGTCTTGTGTTCGGCACGCCGGGCAGCGGCAAATCCATGAGCTGCAAGCGGGAGATCACCTATGTCATGCTGACCACGAAGGATAACGTCATCATCTGCGACCCGGAGGATGAATATTCCCCGCTGGTGAACCGGCTGGGCGGTCAGGTGATCCGGCTCTCGCCCAACAGCCGCGACTATGTCAATCCCCTGGATATCAACCTCAATTACAGCGAGGAAGAAAACCCGCTGGCGCTGAAAAGCGACTTTGTGCTGTCCTTCTGTGAGCTTATCATGGGCAGCAAGACAGGGCTGGAGGCCATTGAGAAAACCGTCATTGACCGTGCCGTGCAGAAGATCTATCAGCCGTACTTCGCGGATCCCCGGCCAGAGAATATGCCGATCCTCTCCGACCTCATGGCCGCCCTCACCGCCCAGCATATCCCGGAGGCGGACCGTGTGGCCCAGGCGCTTGACCTGTATGTGAACGGCTCTCTCAACTTCTTCAACCACCGTACCACCGTGGATATCCGCAACCGCCTTGTCTGCTTCGACATCAAGGGACTTGGCAAGAACCTGAAAAAGCCGGGGATGCTCATTGTCCAGGACGCGGTGTGGAACACCGTCACGGTGAACCGCTCCATTGGGCGGGCCACCTGGTATTTCGTGGACGAGTTCCATTTGCTCTTGAAGGAGGAACAGACGGCGGCGTACAGCGCCGAGATTTGGAAGCGCTTCCGCAAATGGGGCGGCGTCCCCACCGGGGCGACCCAGAACCCCAAGGACCTGCTGCACAGCCCGGAGATCGAAAACATTCTGGAAAACAGCGATTTCATCTACCTGCTGAACCTCTCCGCCGGCGACCGCAAGCTGATGACGGAGCGGCTGAACATCTCCGCCGAGCAGCTTGCCTATGTGACCAACGCGGACCCCGGCAGCGGCCTTCTGTTCTTCCAGAATGTGATCCTTCCGTTCCGGGACGAGTTCCCGAAGGATACGGAGCTGTATAAACTTCTCACGACAAAGCCCAGCGAGGTTTCCCATGGCGGGGAAACCGGATAAGGAAAGGATGGGACAAGATATGAAATATGTGATCGACAGCAAGGTATATGAAAACCACATCAATGATGAGGTGCATCTGTACGGACTTCTCCATCAGCTCGCCTTCCTGGCGGGAAAGGCGAAGGACGAGAAGGATTTGGATAATCTGGCCGAGACGGCAACGCGCTACGGAGAGATCGCGGAGGAAAAGTTCGCCGCCTGGCGTATCCCCGGCCGTTTCCTGGTGTTTGGGGACAGGAAGGACCTTGCCGAGCTGAAGGCAGCGGAGCTCACGCCGCTGACCGCCGTGCTGAAAGAGCACGACGCAAAAATCAGGGGAAAGCAGCGCGCCGCCACCGCCGATGATCCCGCCTACATCATCTCCGGCAGTGCCTTCCGTATGCTGGTAGGCAATCTCTTTGACCTGCTGGCACAGTACGGATATCTCCGCAATCGTGTTCTGGATGTGAAAACAGAGCGGCAGCTTGCACGGCTGCAAAAGAATCTTTCCGGCGAGCATCCGGCGATCCGCAGGATGTACCGCAGGTGGGGCTTTGCGGAGGATCAGGTCGTCACCTGCTATGACATTCTGGAGACAACGCTGCGGCGTGCGCATCTGACGCCCTATGACCCGGAGGAGACAGCGGAGGACGGCATCGGCTGCGGCCGCTGCTGCGCCCTCTGCGAAGATCATTCCTGCGAGGACGACTATGACTGAGCTGACCCATGTGAGCCTGTTTTCCGGCATCGGCGGGCTTGATCTGGCGGCGGAGGCGGCGGGCTTCCGCACCGTCTGCCAATGCGAGTGGGCAGACTACCCCTATTCCGTTCTGGAAAAGCACTGGCCGGAGGTGCCGAAATTCCGGGATATCACTACTTTTACGAAGGAGGCGTTTTTTGAAAAAACAGGACTTGAAACCGTTACCGTCCTCTCCGGCGGATTTCCCTGCCAGCCCTTCTCCACCGCAGGGCAGCGAAGGGGCTTTGCGGATGAACGCTACCTGTGGCCGGAAATGTGCCGTGTTATTACCGAGCTGCGGCCCCGTTGGGTGCTTGGGGAAAATGTTGCTGGATTCATCAATATGGGGCTCGACAAAACGATCTTTGACCTGGCAAAAGCGGGATACGCTGTTCTCCCATTCGTATTTCCGGCTTGCGGCGTCGGCGCATGGCATGAGCGCCAGCGAACTTTTATCGTCGCGGCTGATGTTTCCCACGCCCCTTGCCTCCGACAAGAACACCTGCAGGGACGCGGCCAACCTGGATGTGTACCTCTCCGACAACGGGATCTTCCGCAAGGTGAACAAAAGCGGCGCGATCTGGAGCCTCAGCCTGTCGGCGGCGGTGTTCTATCTGACCCCGGCAGCGTCGGAGGGCTACCGCTCCACGCTGAAACCGGCGGCGTTTCGCAACAGCGCCCCGTCTGCCAACCTGTCCTCCCAGGTGATCCGGCAGGAGCGGCCGGTATCCGAGACGGCGGCGCTGAACCCGGATTGGGTGGAATGGCTCATGGGCTTCCCCCGGAAATGGACGGACGTATCCTCTGGGCTGCCGAGCCGGAGGGAGTCCCCCGTATCACCGAAAACACCGCGGACCGCGCCCTACGGCTGAAAACCCTGGGCAACGCGGTCTGCCCGCCCCAGGCATATCCCATTTTCAAGTATATCTCCATGATCGAGACGGGCGAGTGTGGGAGCATTTGCCCCTACGGAAAGGCAGGTGGTGACGCATGAAGGAATGGAAAGCCTCCGAGAAGGAGGCGCAGAAGATGACCCGCGACGGAGCCATTTCCGTCAATATGGTCACAGGCGAGGCGAGCCATGTTTCAGACCGTGCGCCGGAGCAGGACTATTCCCCCTCCGGCGATTCCACGGCGCTGGCGAGGACTGTCCTCCACCATCTGGACGACCGGCGCGTCCGGAAGTCTCAGAAGAAAAAGCGGCGGAACCGCCGCAAAGCCTACCGGGAGGGTACGGCGGCAAATAGCCGCCCATCCTCCCGTTTGCAATTCACCGAGGAGGAACGCGCCGCGCCGGAGCTGCAACAGGCGATCCGCAAATCCGATAAAGCGGCGGATAAGCTGGACGCGGCAAAGGCCTCTATCCCCAAAAAGCGCGTCCTGGGCACGGAGCGTGTCTTTGACGAGGCTTCCGGCGCCGGGCGTACAAGACTGGTATTCCATGAGACGGATAAGCCAGCTTCGATCCGGCAGCCGGGGCCGAACCCGCTGGCGCGGCCTTTGCAGGAGGTCGCCCACGCCGCCCACGCCAAGGTGCGGGAGGTGGAGCAGGAGAACTCCGGCGTGGCCGCGGGCCATCTCACCGAGCGCGGCATGGAAAAGGCCGTGGGCTATGGGAACCGTAAGCTGCAAAACTGGCGGGCGGAGCGGCAGGTGAAGCCCTGGCGGGACGCGGCAAAGGCGGAGCAGGCGGCGGTCAGGGCCAACGCGGAGGCACTTTACCAAAAGGCGCTCCATGATAACCCCCAGCTTGCGTCCGGCAATCCCATCTCCCGCATCTGGCAGAAGAAGCGGATGCAGCGGCAGTACGCGGCAGCCTACCGGGCGTCGCGCGGCGCGGAGGGTGCAAAGGCGGCGACGCAGACGGCAGCCAAGAGCGCAAAGAAGGGCGCGGAGGCGGCGAAGAAGGCCGGCGAGTTCATAGCCCGGCACAAGAAGGTGTTCCTTATCATCGGCGGGATCGGCCTTGTGCTGGTGCTGCTGTTGGGCCTGCTGCAATCCTGTTCCTCCATGTTCGGCGGAGGCGTGTCCAACATTGTGGCCTCCTCCTATCTCTCCGAGGATGCTGACCTGCTGGCGGCGGAGGCCGCCTACTGCGCCAAAGAGGACGAGCTGCGGCGGTATCTGGACACCTATGAGCAGACCCACGACTATGACGAGTATCACTATGATCTGGACGAGATCGAGCACGATCCCTATGTGCTGCTGTCTATTCTGTCGGCGCTCCATGAGGGACAGTTTACCATAGATCAGGTGCAGGGCGACCTTCAAATGCTGTTCGACAAGCAATACATCCTCACCGAGACGGTGGAAGTGGAACGGCGGTACTACATTGAGGCGGATACCTGGACGGACGAGGAGGGCAACACCCATACGGAGAGCTACCGGGTCTATTACGATTATTATATCTGCACCGTGAAGCTGGAGAACTTCGACCTCTCCCATCTGCCGGTCTACATGATGGATCAGGAGACGCTTTCCATGTACGCCGTGTATATGTCCACCCTGGGCAACCGCCCCGACCTGTTCCCGTCCTCCGGCTATGTTCCCAAGTATGTGACCAACCCGCCCGCCAAGTACGAGATCCCGGCGGAGTACCTGTCCGACGAGCGCTTTGCGGCGCTTATTACGGAGGCGGAGAAGTATCTGGGATTCCCCTATGTGTGGGGCGGCAGCAGTCCCCAGACCTCCTTTGATTGCAGCGGCTTTGTCAGCTATGTCCTGACCAGCAGCGGCCTGTGCGATACCGGGCGGCTGGGGGCGCAGGGTCTCTACAACATTTCCACGCCGGTATCCGAGCCGCGGCCGGGGGATCTGGTGTTCTTCGTTGGCACCTACGACACGCCGGGGGTCAGTCATGTGGGCTTTTATGTGGGGGACGGGATGCTCCTGCACTGCGGCGATCCCATTCAGTACACCAGTCTCAACACAAATTACTGGCAGTCCCACCTTTACGCCTACGGCAGACCGCCGTACAACTGATGGAGGCGGAGTCGATGCTGACCGTAAAACCAATGTCCCTTGCCGATGCAAACAGGTTTGTCGCAGAGCATCACCGCCACCATAAGCCGGTGCGAGGGCATAAGTTCTCCCTGGGCTGTATGGCGAACGGCCATCTGGCGGGCGTCGCCATCGTGGGGCGGCCGGTGAGCCGATACCTGGACGATGGGCTGACTCTGGAAGTCAACCGCCTCTGCACGGACGGGACAAAAAACGCTTGCAGCTTCCTCTATGGCGCGGCGGCGCGGGCGGCGAAGGTCTTGGGCTACCATAGGATCGTCACCTACATTCTGGACACGGAGAGCGGCGTCAGCCTCCGTGCCTCCGGCTGGCGATGCGCGGGGCTGGCGGGCGGACGGGAGTGGACCGGCAAGCGCCGCCCGCCCGAACCGCTGTATCCGGCGCAGATGAAATACCGATATGAAAAGGCTTTGAGATGAGGTGAGCATATCAATATTGTTTCCTATGGCGGCGGTGCGAACAGCACCGCCCTTCTTGTTGGGCTGTACCAGAACCATATCCCTGTTGACCTGATCCTGTTTGCGGATACGGGCGGCGAGCATCCCCATACCTACGCCTATTTGGATATCATGGATCGCTGGCTGAAGGATCACGGTATGCCGGAGATCACACGGGTCTATAAGACCACGAAGGACGGCGGGCGGCTGACCTTGGAGGAGGAATGTCTGAAAAGCGGCACGCTGCCCTCCATCGCCTACGGCTTCAAGCGGTGTTCGCTGAAACACAAGATCGGACCGCAGGAAAAGTTCTGCAACAACTATCCTCCATGCCGTGAGGTCTGGAACAGCGGGAAAAAGGTGGTCAAGTTCATCGGCTATGACGCTGGCGAGCACTACCGAAGCGATAAGGTCCTTCTGCGTGATCTGGCAGACCCAAAGTACAGCAAGTGGTATCCCCTGATGGAATGGGGCTGGGACCGGGAGGCGTGTGTCCGGGCAATCGAGGCTGCGGGCCTGCCGCAGCCGGGAAAGTCCTCCTGCTTTTTCTGCCCCAGTATGAAAGCGGAGGAGATCATCGACCTGCGGGAGCGTTACCCGGATCTGTTCCGGCGCGCGCTGGCATTGGAGGATAACGCACGGGCCAACCTGAAAACCGTTCAGGGGCTTGGACGCAACTATTCATGGAGAGAACGATTTGGAAAGGAGTTTATTTGACTATGGCAACTACTGAGAAGATCCGTCGTGATATTGAGAAGGTCCGGGAGAAGATCACGGAGCAACAGAAACGCCTTCGTGCGCTGGAGGCGCAGCTTGCGGAGGAAGAAAATCTGGAGATCGTCCGTATGGTAAAGGTTGTCCACATGGACAACAAGGAACTGACCGCCTTCCTGCGCGCCTACGCCAGCGGCATGATCTCCCTGCCGGACGGGCTGATGGAGACGGAGGAAAGCGAGGGTGCGGAAGATGAAGCGTAACAGAGCTTTTCGCTGTTTCGCCGCCGTGTTCCTGGCGCTTTTCTGCATGGCGGCCACCTCCACCGTGGCCTTCGCCGGCGGCGGGGACGGTGAGCCCTACTACACCGGGGAGGAGACCACGGGCGGCTATGAGCCCCAGCCCCTGACCCCGGAGGGCAACATGACCCTGGTGGACGATATCGCCGGTGAAAGCGCCGGGGATAAGCAGTTCATCACCGTGGTCACAAAAGGCGGCAACTATTTCTACATCATCATCGACCGGGCGGAGGACGGCGAGAACACCGTCCACTTTCTCAACCAGGTAGACGAGCGCGACCTGCTGGCCCTGATGGACGAGGAGACGCCCGCCGTCCCGGTGTGTACCTGTAAGGAAAAATGCGCGGCCGGCGCGGTGGATACATCCTGTTCTGTCTGCAAGACCAACCTCTCCGAGTGCGTGGGCAGGGAGAAGGCCAGGGAGCCGGAGCCGGAACCGGAGCAGCCGGAGAAAAAGAGCGGCAGCGGCCTGCTGGCCGTAGTGGCGCTGCTGGTGCTGGCAGGCGGCGGAGCCTTCGCCTATGTGAAGTTCATCAAGCCGAACCGCAGCGGCGTTAAGGTCAGCGCCGATCCCGACGAGTACGATTTCCCTGACGAGGAGTATATCAACGAGGACGAGCCTGCGGAGGCTGAAACGGAGGCGGAGCATGAGTAAACTGATCATCACGGAAAAACCGAGCGTGGCAAAATCCATCGCGTCGGCCCTGGGTGCTTCATCCAGAGCCGACGGCTTTTATGAGGGCAGCGGCCTGATCGTTTCCTGGTGCGTGGGGCACCTGGTATCCCCGCTGGACGCGGGCGGCTATGACGAGCGCTTCAAAAAATGGCGCTATGAGGATCTTCCCATCCTGCCGGAGCCCTTCCGCTACGCCCCCATCCCCGGCAAGGAGGCGGCATTGGACAATGTGAAGCGCCTCATGGCGCGGGAGGACATAACGGAGATCGTCAACGCCTGCGACGCCGGGCGGGAGGGCGAGCTGATCTTCCGTCTGGTGTATGAAATGGCCGGCTGCCGCAAGCCGGTCCTCCGGCTTTGGATCTCGTCCATGGAGGACAGCGCCATCCGGGAGGGCTTTTCCGAGCTGCGCCCCGGCGCTGAGTATGAAGCCCTGTATCAGTCAGCCCTCTGCCGCCAGAGGGCTGACTGGCTGGTGGGGATCAACGCCACCCGCCTTTTCTCTGTTCTCTATCACCGTACCCTGAATGTGGGCCGCGTCCAAACGCCCACCTTGTCCCTGCTGGCGGCGCGGGACGCGAAGATCGCGCTGTTCCAGAAGGAGAAGTATCATCATATACGCCTGACCCTGGCCGGCGCGGAGGCGGTGTCGGAGAGGTTCACCGATCTGGCGGAGGCGGAACAGGCAGCGGTCATGTGCAAGGGTGCGGCCGTCACCTGTACCTCTGTCACGAAGGAACAGAAGAAAGAACAGCCGCCGAAGCTCTATGATCTCACCACCTTGCAGAGGGAGGCAAACCGCCTGTTCGGATACACGGCAAAGCAGACCTTAGATTACGCACAGAGCCTCTACGAAAAGAAGCTGCTGACCTATCCCCGCACGGACAGCCGGTATCTGACCTCAGATATGGCGGAAACAGCCTCCTGCGTCATCCATCTGGCGGCGAAGGTGCCTCCCTTTGACGGGATCAGCAACTTCTTCCCGCTGGTGGAGGCCATGATCTCCGACAAGGATGTATCTGACCACCATGCTATCATCCCGACTATGGAGATTGAAAAAGCGGATTTGAAATTGCTCCCCGTTGGTGAACGAAACCTTCTGCTGTTGGTCTGCTGCAAGCTGCTGTGTGCGTCGGCGGAGTCGTATGTGTATGAGGCAGTCACGGTAACTTTCGACTGCGGCGGCTATTCCTTCACCGCAAAGGGCAAGCGCATCCTCTCCGAAGGCTGGCGGGAGATCGACCGCATATTCCGTGCTTTCCAGAAAGAAAAGCCTGCGGATGGGGACGGCGGCACACTCCCGGATTTCACCGAAGGACAGACTTTTGACGGTGCGGAGGTTGCTGTTACCGAGCATTTCACCCAGCCGCCGAAGCCTTATACCGAAGATACCCTCCTGTCCGCTATGGAGAACGCAGGCAAGGACGACAAGGTGAATTGCCCCAAAGGGGCAAGAGAGGGTGGCCTGGGCCATATTCCCGATGAGGCGGAGCGAAAAGGTCTTGGCACGCCTGCGACCAGGGCGGCCATCATCGAGAAGCTGGTGGCAGCCGGATTTGTGGAACGCAAGGGCAAGAGCCTGATCCCCACAAAAGCCGGTATCAACCTTGTCACGGTCCTGCCGGAGCCGCTGACCTCTCCCATGCTGACAGCGGAATGGGAACAGAAATTGACGGAGATTGCAAAAGGCAGCACTGACCCGGATACCTTCATGGACGGTATCCGCACGATGGTTCAAGAGATCGTGTCCACCTATTCCTGCATTTCCGAGGATGGCAAAAAGCTGTTTGCCCCTGAGAAGGAAGTAATCGGTACCTGTCCCCGCTGTGGCCAGCCGGTTTATGAGGGCAAGAAAAACTTTGCATGTTCGGATCGATCCTGCGGTTTTGTCCTTTGGAAAAATGACCGCTTCTGGACGAGCCGCAAGAAGGAACTGACAAAGAAGATGGCAACGGACCTTCTGAAAAAGGGTCGCACCAATGTCAAGGGAATGTGGTCTGAAAAGAAACAGGCCACTTATGACGCTGCGGTGATCCTGAATGACACGGGCGGCAAGTACATCAATTTTAAGCTGGAATTTCCGAAAAGAAAGGTTGGTGCTGATGGCAGAAAATAAGATTTTGGAACATTTACCCGTAGTGAGGGCGGCGGTGGCTGCCCTCTCCCCGGAGGACCGGGAGGTGCTGGCGGCGGTGCAGACCTCGCCATTCAAGCTGACAACACCAGAGCAGTTTAAGGAGTTTGCGGACAACACCGACTATTTCGTATTTGCTTTGACATTAACGTCTCCGATATACATGGAGGGACGCATCCTCACTGCCTCCAAACCTTCCAGTACCTGAATACTATCGGCGGAATACTCTCTTTCGTTTTTCTCTATCTCTTCGCTCATATTATAGTTTAATTGATTTTTTCACAAAACATGCAAATATAATCATTTTCCAACGAATAACCTTAGAATTTTTGATAGAAAAGAAGGCACAAACAATTAAAACGGCGTATCACCGTTTTAATTGCAAATTGACGAATTCGACAAACTCCTGGGGACGCGAACAACTGAAAACATATTTCTTATTACCAGTACGAACCAGAATCAAGTTATTCATATCCGTTACATACATTGAATAATTGCCTAATTTATTATTCCTAAACCGCCCTATATATCCAAAAAAACCATCACTCCCGAAAGTTTTTATAGAACCGTTTATATCGGACTTCGAAATCCGGACTACCTCTACCACCTCGCTCAACAGTATTTGGGGCGAACCGAATAAGTTTTTTACCATTATTTTTCCATTATCCGCTTTTAAGCGTATCGGCATATAGCCTAC
>OGYM01002177.1_pt1 | contig 13121 bp, 10 predicted proteins | sample 1576491 | NCBI WGS metagenome assembly OGYM01 (sample SAMEA3541515, study PRJEB24748) | human gut metagenome | biome: human gut; feature: human-associated habitat; material: faeces | place: China | collected 2012 | reverse complement strand
CCCACTCGCTGCCATATTATTCTCGGCAAATACACTTGTCGACACAAGGCAAAGAACCATACAAAGGGTGAGCATGATACTGAGTATTCGTTTTTTTATTTTCCGTTACCTCTGTTTTCGTATATGTCGGCTCAATCAAGAGCAATGATTGTAATATTATAGACAGCACCGTTCAGCTGTGTGCCGGGGGTCAACTGGATAAATTCATATTGCAGCACAATATCACTGCCGGCATTGTAGATGCGGTTGAATGCAAACGGCATCCACACTCGTGAATTATCTGCATCGTTCATATACCTTTCGATCAATGTATCATTAAGAATGCCTTGTCTGCCTTTCAATACTACCGAGTACCATCCACCCATGTCGTGAGAAATGCAGACCGAACCGCTGAATGAAATACTGTATGTATGTCCGGCTTTCAGCGTTACGGTTCTATTGGCTCGATCCCATACAAAAAGTCCTCCGGAATTGCAATCTTCAAACAACTGAAGCGGCTGATTGAATGAAGCGCCAGTGCCGCCGTTTGAGGCGTGAAAATACCCCGAACAGCTGCCGTTCTGACCGGCATCGCCCTTGTCGCCTTTATCTCCCTTATCGCCCTTGTCACCCTTTTCGCCTTTGTCACCTTTTTCGCCGTCGATGCCGTCAGTACCGTCTGTTCCGGCAGCCTTTACGCCCGTATCGGTTTCTCCGATCCACCAGTTGCCGTTCTCGCCGATAAACGGGGTGTTTCCGTCCACACCGTCAGAGCCGTTTTGTCCGTTTGTTCCGTCCTTGCCGTCGGCTCCGTCCTTTCCGTTTATACCATCCTTGCCGTCAAGACCTTTCAAAACCGAAAGATCGTACAGGTTCAGCCATATTTTATCGCCGACATAGCGCCACTGCAGGGTGTTTTCGCTTACACGGAACTCCGGTGTCTTTCCGTTTGCTCCGTCTGCACCTTTCTGCCCGGTGGGACCTGTGATGTCGGCTATCGCCACAAGGTCCTGCCATTCATCGCCCTCGTAACGCCACTGTATGTGGGTTTCAGCTCGCTGCACCTCTATGCTTTTGGCGTTAATGCCGTCAGTGCCGTTGATACCATCTTTGCCGTCGGCTCCGTCTTTACCGTTGGCACCGTCAATTCCATCCTTGCCGTTTTTTCCATCGGCTCCGTCTTTACCGTCAACGCCGTTAATGCCGTCTTTTCCGTTTGTACCGTTTATTCCGTTCTTACCGTCGGCACCATTAGAGCCGTCTTTACCGTCTGTGCCGTTCTTTCCGTTTTCTCCGGCAGCGCTCTGCAGCTCGGTAAGCGCCACAAGGTCGTGCCAGTCGGCTTCGTCGCTGTATTTCCACTGAATCGCCGTGCCGTTGTTTCGCACCTCCGGCAGTGTGTCGCCTGTTTTTGCCGCCTTGCTACATCCTATTGCAAGCACGCTGCAAAGCACCAATAGAGCGGCGCAAATCGCCAAAAGTGTACCTGTGAGTAGTTTTTTTCCTGTTTTCATCTTTTTTCCTCCGTTCGGAATTGTTTATCACGGCGGAGCTTTGCACCGCTGCCCACGCCGTAAATGAGCGGCGGTCGATAGGCTTATGCTTGGTTTGCTTTGTACTTATCCACAAACAGGGCGACCCACTGTTTTAAGACCTCCATCTGGGTTTTCAGATAATATTCATCCTCAAACATCGCATAATGAACGCAGGCACGGACAAATATAAAGATCAGCGGCGTGATGACCGTATATGGAATGCCTATCTTCGGCTCCAGCCGCTTGGCGTACTCGGTATAGCGTTCGTTCACGCCCTCAAAGAATTTCTTGCCGTGCTCGATATACTTCGGGTGCGTATATATCTGATACATCAGGCGATATTTTTTTCCGTGCTTTTTTGCTGTCCAATACGGGATCTCCTTCACAAAACGGACAACATCCTCGGGGTCGGTGGGTGCCATCTCCATAAAGTCGTCCTCAACCTTTTCCATACAGTATGCCGTTGACTCAATGATCAGTTCATCAAGGTTTTTAAAATACGAATACAAATTTGCTTTCGTGCATCCGCACGCATCGGCCAGTGCTTTAATTCCTGTGCCTGTGAGCCCGTTTTCCGCATAGCACTCGAAGCACTTTTCCATTAGTTCACGTTTCCGCTCATTGTGCTGTTGCTCAGTTGTTTTCATGTTGCTTCGCTCCTTTTATGCGTACCGACCGTTCGTTTATGATTAGTATAACACAGATTTGTAACAAAGTCAAGAATTGTTCAAAAATGAAGAAGATAAAGTTTCAACATGATCTCATAAAAAAAGTCCTTACAGCAGAAAGAAAATAGCGGCTTACCTCAACGATCAAAACCGTACTAATAAATATGTCCATAAGACTTATGGAAAGATGGGATAGGCTTATTGACTTCCCATGTCCTCATATGATATAATAAATTCATATTAACACAACATTTCTGTTCAGGGGGTATATCAAATGAAAAAGCAAAATGCAGGGCTTATCGCTCTGAGTATCGTTTTTATTCTTATGGGTGGTTTCTCTACTATCTATAATCTCAGCAAGTATGTTTCAAACAGGGTTTTCATGTCAAGTGCTGAGAAAACCACAGGCTATGTGAAGTGGATAGACCATGAGTTGAAAACTTGGGGACATAACAAAAAGGCAAGCAACAAAGCTGAAACATATTACATAACTGTCGCTTTTGATGTTGGCGGTAAGGAGTACACAAGAGAGATCTTCACAGGCACATATTATGTGAGTCAGAACGAAAAAGTGAACGTGTATTACAACACAGATAAAAATGGTGAGCCTGATAAAGTCGTGACCGATATTGATAATGATAAAAGACCGTATCTTACTTGGCCGCTGATACTTTTGCTTGGCATTGTGCTACTTGTGCTTACTAAGAAAAATATTATCTCAGTGGGGAGAAAAAGATAAAAAAGTAATCATTAAAATAGTAACCAAAAGAAACTTTGTGCAACTAAATAACAGAAAAGCAGAAAGGAGATCTTTATGAAGGTGATCTATAAATGTGCTGCCATTTTGACGGCGGCGATATTGTCAGTGCAGTTTCCTTGCGCAGCTTTTGCGGATGCGGAGCATGGCGGAGATAATGACAGCCCGAAATTTAAGATGGGCAGGATAATTTTTACTGATAATGGTTATGGCTACGAAAAGGAAGGTCTGGAAAAATCGGAGATCGCTGATGAAGATCTGGCCGATACGGACGACGGGGTTTCACCTTATGCACAGAAGACAACGGCTTCGCTGCCTGCGAAATATGACCCCAGATCTAAGAATACGCTGACGACTATCAAAAATCAGTTCCAGACAGGCACTTGCTGGGCGTTTGCGGCACTTTCCTGCACAGAGAGCAATCTTATTCAAAAGGGGCTTGAAAATCAAAACGTGCAGTTCTCTGTGCCGAGCCTTGTCCTTTCTACATATGCTAACGGCGGATTTGACGAGTCAATATGGGATTGCGGCGGAACGTGGATGGATTCGTCCCTTGCAATGGCGGCTCATAGGGGACTTTGCTATGATGAATATGAGCCTTTCGTGTCAGACGGAACGGAAGCCACTATCGTGTCTGAGGAGAAAAAGGGAGTTTGCGAATATCAGCTTAATTACGCTTCCACTATCACAGGCGGACGAAACGCCATTAAAAACAAGATAAAAGAGCTTGGCGGAGTAATGGTGAGTTATTATGCAGACGACCTGTATATGACCTTTGATAACAAAAGCTATTACGATCCGGAAACTACAAAATATAGTGGAATAAATCATGCCGTAAGCGTAGTGGGCTGGGACGATAATTATAGCAAGTCAAATTTCCTTGCAGGCTATCAGCCAAAGAAAAACGGGGCATGGCTTGTGAAAGGCTCTTGGGGAGTATCCAATGGCACAGACGGCTATTACTGGATATCCTATGAAGAGGCAGAAATGACCGATTGGGTGGCGTTCGACCTCACTGAAAGCTGTGATAATAATTACCATTATCCTGCTAATAAGGATAATTCTATATTTTATGTTAGCAATGAAAATAAAATGAGCGGTGCTGATGTTTTTACAGCAAAAAAAGACGAGCTTCTTGACAAAGTGGGCTTTATGTATCTTGGCTACACCGGAAAGTCTGACTACACCGTGCAGGTCTACACTTCTGTTTCAGACAGCACTCCTGTGGGGATACTTGAATGTGAGGTCAGCGGAAAGGTGCAGAGCGACGGCTTTTATACTGTGGATATCCCTGATGTTGAGCTTGACGAGGGCGAAAGATATTCTGTCGTGATGACATTCAGCGGAGATGACGGCTCAGGCTATGTGACCGTTTATGGCTATTCAGACGGGGTCATGAAGCCTGGTCAGGCGTATATTTCCAATGACGGTGACAGTTGGACGGACGTTACCGACAAGGACGCTTATACTGGTCAGCCTATAATATTTGCCTATACCGATGATATAGATAAGTCTGATAAAAGCGAGCTTGAAACACTTGTGGCAAAGTATGAAAAGCAGAGCGGTTATGAACGTGAGGTCAACAACGGCAAGAAAGTTATTGCAGACGAAAACGCATCAAAGAACGATATTACCAATGCCAAGCTTCTTATAAAGGCAAAGGCGAAAGAGATAAAGGAACAAAGCCTTGTTATAAAGACAGCGACGGATTGGAAAAACTTTGCAAAGCGTGTATCAGGCGGTGAAAGCTTTGCAGGAAAGCGTGTTGTGCTTGAAAAAGACATCGACTTCGGTGGTGCAAAGATATCGGCAGTAGGAACGGCTTCAAAGCCTTTTTGCGGATATTTTGACGGCAACGGACACGTTCTGAAAAACGCTGTTATCCAAAATAATTCTTATGCAGGTCTGTTCGGCTATGCTGAGGACAGAGCGCAGATAAGAGATCTCAGTGCTGAGAAAATAACTGTCAGCGGTAAGTACGCAGGCGGGATCGTTGGTGAATTTGATGCGGTATCTATCCAACGCTGTACGTTCAGCGGAACTGTCAAGGGTACAAGCTCGGCAGGCGGAATCGTAGGCAAAGCAGGTGGTCTGACCCTGACAGAGTGCGCTTCAGACCTTGCAAAGTCAAGCAGTTCAAATGCTAAAGCTATGGTGGGCAGCATCGATAATGACGCTTTTTATTATGGACAGCAATATGCCGATTGTTGGTATAACGGCAACTTTTCTGACAGCAAGGTAAAGAAAACGGCTTTGTCTAACGTTACAAGCTCTGCAGCTTATTCGCTGAATACCGTTGGCGGAAAGCAGACAGACAGCGGCAGGTGGACAATGGCAGGCGGCAAAGCAAGGCTAACTCGTCCAGGGGAGCAGGCTTCTCACAAGATAACATTTGAAGCCCCTGACGGCAAGCATTATGCCTGCACTGATAAGGACGGCAAGGTAAAATATCCTGCTGTCAAAGTGCAAAGCGGTTATGCTCTTAAATGGTACAAGAACGGCATTGCTGTCGATGCGAACACAGTTTATACTGCTGACAGCACAGTAAAGGCAAAGCTTGTTGAAGCAAAATTTGTCACTATCGACTATGTTTTAAATGGCGGCACGAACAGCACAGGCAATCCGGAATATCTCAGCGAGGGCGAAAGCGTAACGCTTTCCGAGCCGACAAAAGAGGGTGCAGACTTTGCAGGCTGGTATGATAACGCTGCACTTTCAGGTGAAAGAATAGAAAGCATCTCATATTCAGGCGGTGCAAAGACCCTTTATGCCGCTTGGAAGCCTTATACATATAATGTTACGTTTGTGGATAAGGACGGCAAGGTGATAAGTCAGCAGACAGTGGAATATGGTAAGTCTGCAAAAGCTCCGAAAGCCCCTGCTATAAAGGGTCTGCGTTTTACAGGATGGGACAAGGACTATAAAAACGTCACAGAGGATATGACTGTCACAGCGGAGTATTCTGACAGCAAGCTTATTGCAGACTGCGAGATATCAGGCTTTAAGAACAGCTTCACATACACAGGAAAGAGTATTGAACAGCATGACGTAACGCTCACCTATGAGGGCAAAGAGCTTAAAGAGGGCGTGGATTACACTGTTTATTATAAGACCAATCTTAATGCAGGACCTGCAAAAATGACCTTTGTTGGAAAAGGCGAATACAGAGGCTCAGTTGCAAAAAGCTTTACTATCCAGCCAAAGGACGCTTCCAAGTTCAAGCTTTATTATGCTACACCACTGTCGTTCACCGGCAAGGAGATAACACCTGATGTGCTTATAAAGGACGGCAATAAGACTCTGGAGCGTTATATTGATTATATGGTGATGTATTTCTCAAACGTGAACGTTGGCACGGGCAAGATAACAGTTGAATTTTACGGAAACTATAAGGGCAAGCAGACCGTTTCCTTTGTTATAAATCCTGCAAAACAGCAGATACAGGTGCTTGAAACAAGATACAAGGGCTTTTTTGTGGATTTTGTGCAGAAAGGATCTGCAACAGGCTATGAGGTCCAGTATGGCACAAGATCTGATTTTTCAAATGCTTCCACATACAGATCCACCACCAACAAGACGGATAAGATGACGGTACTTGGATTAGGGGCTTCAAAGACATATTATGTAAGAGTTCGCTCTTATACTGTCAAGGGCGGAAAGACCTATTACGGTAACTGGTCAGACTCTAAAAGCATTGTGACGGCAAAGACTAATTTTGCAAACGCAAAGGTCAGCGGTATTTCTTCAAAAAGCTTTACCGGCAAGGCGATAACACAGAAGATCACAGTAAAATACGGCTCAAAGACCCTTAAAAACGGCACAGACTACACTGTGAAATATTCTGCAAACACAAAGGTCGGCACAGCAAAGGTTACTATCACAGGTAAGGGCATTTACGGCGGAGTTATCACCAAAAGCTTTGCTATCTATCCTGCAAAGCAGGTGATACAAAAGCTTTACGGCACGTATGCAGGCTTCTTTATAGACTATGCACAGAAAGGCTCTGCCACGGGATATGAAATATCATACTCACAGCGTTCCGACTTTAAGGGAGCAAAAAGCGTAAAGGTAACAAACAACCGCACCGATAAAAAGACAGTTTCCGGGCTTGCAAGATATAAAAAATATTACGTCCGTGTAAGAAGCTACACTGTCAAAGGCGGAAAGACTTATAACGGAGCGTGGTCCGATAAAAAATGGGTCTATACTCAATGATATGACAGACGATAAAAATGCCCCTGATCATTTTCTGGTCAGGGGTGTTTTTGTGTGCTTAGAAAAGTTCTGCTTTGTACTTGATAGAATCCTCCTCAGTTATCTCACGGATAACTCTGCATGGATTTCCTGCCGCAAGAGAATTTGGCGGTATGTCACGGGTGACAACGCTTCCTGCGCCGATAACACAGCCCTCGCCTATGGTAACTCCGCCTGTGATGACAACATTGCTCGCTATCCAGCAGTTGGAGTGTATTGTGATAGGCTTGCCGTATTCATCATCATAAACAGTGCCGTCAGACTTTTTCTTCATGTTACGCTCCTGCCATCTGAATGGGTGAACAGGTGTGGCAATGGTGCAGTTGGGACCGAAAAACACGTTGTCGCCAATGGTCACAGGGCAGGTGTCAAGCACTGTCAGATTGAAGTTTGCATAGCAGCCTGAGCCGAACTTTGTGAAAACGCCATAGTCAAAATACACAGGACCTTGGAGAAAAAATTCCTCGCCATGGTCTGGAAGAAGCTCGTCAAGGATAGCTTTTCTTCTCTCATCATCTTCATACAAACTGCTGTACTGCTGTGAAAGCTTGTGAGCCTTTGTCCTCAATTCTGCAAGCTCCTTGTCGGAGGGGTCATATATCTTGCCAGCAAGCATTTTTTCTTTTTCAGTCATTATAAAACGCCCTTTCTGTGTGTAGTGTCATTTGATTTTGTTGAGAGTATAGCACAAGTTTCGGGCTGTGTCAATAGTTTTTTGGGGGTCGAGTGGTAGAATAAAAAATGGTATACCAAAAGTGGAGAATGCTTATGGGCAAAGCACTCTCCACTTGATGAGTATACTATTTAAAAAGCTTGGCAGGGTAGAAAAAGTTATAGGTAAAATCCCTGCATATAATTTGTGTACATAAAAGGATCTTCGTCATCAGCGGTATTGTCACCAGCAGGCTTTTTTCTGCCACTAAAACAAGAAGCCAAAATTATCAGACCGCCTAGAACAATTGCAACGCTCACTCCAAGGGCTACCAAAACCGCACAGAAAATTTTTACTATCATAAACACCGCTCCAATCATATTTCTCATACTTCGCCATAATTACTATTATGATTATATGCTGGTTTTGCTTGATAATCAATAAAAGCCGTGTAAAATGCAGATAAAAATCAAGTCAGCTTTTGTCTGCATCAAAAATCTTGTGGTAAAAATATTTTTCAAAACGTTTCATGATTTAACAATTTTAAATGAAGAAAAATTATAGCTGCCAGCTTAGTATAAAATTGCACAAACTGAGCTTTTTGTAAATGGTTAGCATTGTATATTACACTGAAAATGTACGAATCTTGAAAAAATATACATAAGTATGGGGTGAATACTTGACTAGATTAAAATTTTGTGATAAAATTATTAACGTGAATATGTGTAATTATGGTTACTTATATGGAGTAAATATGGAAGAGGGAAAAATAATGGGAAAAATAGAACCCTTTAAACAAAAAGTATGGCTTGCGTCACCTACAATGCATGGTGAGGAGCTTGAATATGTTACTGAGGCTTATAATACCAACTGGATGTCTACAGTCGGTAAGAATATAAATGAGGTCGAGGAGATAGCGGCGGAGAAGTCTGAAGTCAAGTATGCTGTTGGCCTTTCATGCTGCACGGCTGCGCTTCACTTGTGTTGTAAGCTTGCTGGCGAGAGGCTTTATGGCAAGCCTGCTATATCTCATGGCGCTCTTGAGGGCAGGAGAGTTTTTTGCAGCGACATGACCTTTGACGCTACTCTCAACCCAGTTGTTTATGAGGGTGGTATCCCTGTCTTTATCGACACTGACAGAGATACTTGGAACATGGATCCTGTGGCGCTTGAAAAGGCTTTTGAGATGTATCCTGAAGTCAAGCTGGTAGTAAGCGCTGAGTTATACGGTTTTCCTGGAAGAATGGACGAGATAAAGAAGATATGCGAGAAGCATGGTGCGCTTTTGATCGAGGACGCTGCTGAAGCTATGGGTGCTACAATTGACGGCAGACAGTGTGGAAGCTTTGGCGATTACAGTGCTGTAAGCTACAATGGCAATAAGATAATAACAGGTTCTAGCGGTGGCTGCTTGCTGACGAACAGCCTTGAAGATGCAAACAGGGCTCGTAAGTGGTCAACGCAGGCTCGTGAGAATGCGGCATGGTATCAGCATGAAGAGGTCGGGTACAACTATCGTATGTCGAATGTTATTGCAGGAGTCGTTCGTGGTCAGTATCCGCATCTTGAGGAGCATATTGCGCAGAAAAAAGCAATATACGAGAGATACAAAGAGGGACTTAAAGGGCTTCCTGTTAAGATGAATCCTATCGTTGAGGGAACAGAGCCAAATTATTGGCTGTCTGCACTTATCATAGATAAAGACGCAATGTGCAAGCAGGTTAGAAATGACAGCGAGGCTTTGTACATCAAAGAAGCTGGCAAGACCTGTCCTACTGAAATTTTGGAAGCGATTGCGAGCATAAATGCAGAGGGAAGACCAATATGGAAGCCAATGCACATGCAGCCTATGTACAGAATGCACGAGTGCGTTGGACGCAACGGCAGTATCAGATGCCGCACAAATGCTTATATTGCAGGCGGTGCAGAAGATGTAGGCGCTGATATCTTTGACAGAGGCGCTTGCCTGCCTAGCGATAATAAGATGACTGAGGAACAGCAGGAGAGAATTATTCGGGTTATCAGGAGTTGTTTTGAGTAAGGAGAGGCAGTTTGAAAAAGAGTAAGAAATTTGCTTTGCTTACGGGTGCTGTTGTAGGTGTTACTGCAATTGCGGCTCATGTTATGAAGAAAAAAGCTGAGAAAACTACATATGAAGCAGATTTGATAGAGCCTATTGAAAAAAGAAAAATGGGCTTCTATGAGAAGTATGGCAAGAGAATACTCGATATAGCCTGCGCTACGGCTGCTATAGTTGTTTTTTCTCCGCTATATTTGGGCGTTGCAGCGCTTGTTAAACTGAAATTGGGAAGTCCGGTTCTATTTACTCAGGATCGTCCTGGTCTGATCGGTAAAGATGGTAAGGAAACTGTATTTAAAATGTACAAGTTCCGTACCATGACTGATGAACGTGACGAAAATGGCGAGCTTCTTCCTGATGATGTAAGGCTCACTAAGTTTGGCAAGTGGCTGAGAAATACAAGTCTTGACGAACTTCCGGAGGCATTTAATATTCTAAATGGTACAATGTCTGTAATTGGTCCACGTCCACAATTAGTCAGAGATATGACCTTTATGACGAAAGAGCAACGAGCAAGACATACTGCTAAGCCAGGGTTGTCTGGATTGGCTCAGGTAAATGGACGCAACGGCATTTCATGGGAAGAAAAGCTTGAATGGGATAGAAAATACATTCAGAATGTAAGCTTTGCAGGTGATGTCAAGATCATAGTCGATACTGTGAAGAAAGCTTTTATAAAGCAAGAGGGTATCACTCAGGACGATATGGCGACCGCTGAGGATTTTGGGGATTGGTTGCTGAGGACTGAGAAGGTAGCTGAGGTGGAGTATGAAGCGAAGCAGAAGCAGGCGAAAAGTATTTTGAATGGAAGTGAAACGTTGGAAAGTGAAAATAAAAAAAAAGTTCTCGTTGTTGCTAGCGTCGTATCATTTATTGAGTGGTTCAATAAAGAAAATTTGGAATATTTAAAGAATAACTTGAATTGTGAAGTGCATGTTGCATGTAATTTTGATTATATGGACGATACAGATGAAACAAGGACTAGAGAGTATATTGCAAAGTTAAAAAAAGAAGGGTTTATTCTTCATAATATTCATTTTGCCAGAAATCCATGGGGAAAAGATAATATCTCTGCTTATAAACAACTGAAAACTATTATCAATAAGAACCGTTTTATGTTAATTCATTGTCATACGCCAACTGTATCAATTATGACAAGATTGGCTGCACGTGATGCTCGAAAGAATGGGTCAGTTGTCATGTATACATGCCATGGTTTTCATTTTCATAATGCTTCTTCTAAAAAAAATTGGATGATTTATTATCCTGTAGAAAAGTTTTGCTCTAGATTTTGTGACTATATTATAACAATTAATAAAGAGGATTATAACCGTGCAAAAACATTCCATGCACCGAATGTTCGTTATATACCAGGTGTGGGAGTAGATATAAATAAAATTAAGAATACCTCAGTAGAAAAAGATATTTATAAGGAATCTATAGGGGTGCCTAGCAAAGCAGTGATGATTTTGTCTGTAGGGGAAATGATCGAGAGAAAAAATCATGAAGTTATTATTCGAGCATTGGGCAAGATTAAGAATCCTAATATATACTATGTTATTTGTGGGAAAGGACCTTTGAAAGATCATTTGAAAAAGATTGCATGTGAAGTTGGTGTAGAGGATAAAGTTATCTTTCTTGGATTTCGACAAGATATTCCAGAACTATGCAATACTGCGGACATAAGTGCATTTCCATCTAAAATTGAAGGATTAGGCTTAGCTGGCATTGAGGCAATGGCAGCGGGTGTGCCACTTGTGTCATCGAATGTTCATGGAATACTCGACTACGTTATTGATGGAGAAACAGGTTATGCTTGTGATCCAGATGATGTTGAGGGATTTGCAAAAGCGATAGACAGACTGGCAAGCGATTCCAAACTGCGTGAGAGCATGAAGACGAAGTGTATAGAGGCTGTGAAGCCATTTGAACTGAATAATGCTTTAAGGGTTATGTGGGATATATACGATGAGATTTTACGGTAAATACGGAGAATGTACTAAGGGACTGGATTACAAAAATAAATATGTAAAGATTTTGATGGGAATTGTACAGCAATATAATCCATCAAAGTATTGGAGAATGAGAGAATTTGTGATTTCCGAGAATTCGGGGGGAGTATTGAATAAGGTAATAAAATATTGGTATCTATTATCTATATAGAATTAAAAAAATGGACGCATTCAATAATGCGAGTATGGGAACCAATATTGGATTTGGTGCAGTGTTTGATGGAATCTCACATTTTCCACATGGACTATATGGTATTATCGTGACGCCATATGCAAAGATTGGAAAAGAAGTTCGCATTTTTCATCAGGTCACTATAGGTGACGATGGTAGAGGAAAAGAGAATGCTCCAATAATACATGACAATGTATTTATTTATCCAGGTGCAAAAGTTGTAGGAAAATGTGAAATTGGAGAGGGAGCAATTATTGGTGCAAATGCTGTAGTGTCTTTTGACGTTCCGCCATATGCCATTGTTACAGCTCCCAAGCCAACGGTACATATAAAGGAGAAGGCAGATAATGAAGTACACATTTAAGGATATAACATCTTCGCTGACAAAAAAGAAAAACAGCAGAAGCTCGTTGTGGGTTCAATTATGGGTTAGAAAAGCCTCTTTTCCTGTAACATATTTGTTTATCAATGCAGGGTGGACAGCAAACATGGTTTCCGTGTTGTCATGGGTTGTTATTTTCTTTGCTGCCGTGCTACTTTGCTTCAATAATTTTGGGTGCATGTTTGCTGGCGTTATTTTGACAAATTTTTGGTTGGTACTGGACTGTGTGGATGGAAATATTGCCCGTGTGAAAAAGGTGAAAACGTTTATGGGCGATTTTTATGATGCAGTTGCAGGATACGGGCCGTTTTCATTTACTACGATTGCTCTTGGTGTTGCGGCATATCATACATCTTTTTTGGTGTCTGAAGAATATCGTGTTTGGCTGATTTTGATCGGAGCAGTAGGGGCGGTAGCCAATGTATATATGCGATTGGTTCACCAGAAATACCTTAACTGCTATTTTGCGGCTAAAAAAATACTCGGTGAGCTTGATGAAATTACCCTGAAAGATACGGAAGATAAAAAGAGTTTTGCTTACATAAGAGAGCAGATTGATAAGAACTTTGGAGTAGCTGGATTATTTATGCCTTGGTTGTTTGTAGCATTGTTTACTAATACTTTTGATAT
>OGYM01002176.1_pt1 | contig 13124 bp, 8 predicted proteins | sample 1576491 | NCBI WGS metagenome assembly OGYM01 (sample SAMEA3541515, study PRJEB24748) | human gut metagenome | biome: human gut; feature: human-associated habitat; material: faeces | place: China | collected 2012 | reverse complement strand
CCGAGATCAAAAAGGCTGTGGGCGGCATCATCCGCTGAATAAAACAAGAACGCACCTCACCGATGAAAGCGATCGATGAGGTGCGTTTTTGCTTCGTCAGAAAGAGAAACCGGAAAAATAGAGGTGCTCCACCGTTTCCTTTTCGGCGGCGGAGAGGGACGTGTCTGCGGCCATGGCGGCGCGGATGCTTTCCTGGGTATCCGGGTAGGAGTTGAGGGTGATGCAAGCGGTTTCGCTGTCGGCATCGAAGTGGAGGGCGTCGCGGTCTCGCGGTGTCCAGGCGTCCCAGCCCGGGGAACCGCTGGTCATGAAACTGGCAAGCGCCTGCTTCAGCTGGGCCGAAAGGGCCTGCGCACCTGCTGAAGACAAATCAGCACAGGCAGAATAGCTGCTTTCGGACGAGAAGAGCGCCAGCGGCAGGCCGTGGAAGGAGCCGAGGCCCGGGATAGCCGTCTGACTGTCGGTCCCGCCGTAGTCGATGAGGCCAAGCCAGACCGGAGCACTGCCGCCCAGCGCTTCGGCGACAGCTTCGGTGCTGCTCCAGCGGCAGAGGGCTGAGCCGTATTTTACGGCATAGGCCCGGGCCGCGCTGGAAGCGGGCCGCAGGTCGTCCCGGACAAAGCCGCTGAATTCGGTGGCGCTGCTGAGCAGCAGGAGGGGGACACGATATCTGCAAGACATCCGCCCTCACGAAGCTTGTAAGAAGGGTCAGCGTTTACAAGAATGAAAGGAACAGGATTGGTTGTATGAGCTGTATGAGGTTTTCCTGTCTCATAATCAATCATCTTCTCTGCGTTTCCGTGGTCAGCACAGATGAATAATACTCCATCCACATCCTTGATTGCCTGGACTGCATCACCTACGAGTGAATCAACTCTCTCAACAGCCTTTACAGCAGCCGGAATCACACCTGTATGTCCAACCATGTCAGGGTTAGCAAAGTTGATGATAATAACATCATACTTATCTGACTTGATAGCCTCAACAAGATCCATTCCAACCTCAGGAGCGCTCATCTCAGGCTTTAAGTCATATGTTGCAACATCCTTAGGACTGTTTACAAGAAGACGTGCCTCATCGATATTCGGCTCCTCTACTCCACCATTAAAGAAGAAGGTTACGTGTGCATACTTCTCTGTCTCTGCGAGACGAAGCTGTTTCTTGCCATTTGCTGCAAGATACTCACCAAATGTATTCTTGATTTCTTCCTTCTCAAAAGCGATAAGCTTGTTAGGAATTGACTCGTCATAATCCTTGAAGCATACAAATGTTGTCTTAAGGAATGGGCGCTCAAAGCCTGTAAACTTATCATCGCAAAATGCTCTTGTCATCTCACGAGCACGGTCCGGACGGAAGTTGAAGAAGATAACAGAATCATTGTCCTTTACAACAGATACCGGTGTGCCATCCTCGTTTGTGATAACTGTAGGAAGCACGAACTCATCTGTAACGTCATTTGCGTATGACTCCTCCATAGCCTTTACAGGGCATGTAGCTTTTACGCCTTCACCCTTAGTGAGTGAATCATAAGCCTTCTGCACACGATCCCAGTTGTTATCTCTGTCCATTGCATAGTAACGTCCTGAAAGAGATGCTATCTTTCCTACACCGATTTCCTTCATCTTGGCGAGAAGCTGCTCGATATAGTCCTTGCCTGATGCAGGAGGTGTATCACGACCATCAAGGAAGGCGTGTACATATACTCTGTCAAAATTCTCTTTCTTGCAAAGCTCAAGAAGTCCGTAAAGATGCTCGATATGGCTGTGAACTCCACCATCTGAAAGAAGTCCCCAAAGATGCAGATCAGAGTCATTCTTCTTGCAGTTTTCGATTGCAGAAATTAATACCTTGTTCTTGAAGAAATCACCATCAGCAATTGCCTTTGTGATTCTTGTAAGATCCTGATATATGATACGGCCTGCGCCGATATTCATATGTCCTACCTCAGAGTTTCCCATCTGTCCGTCAGGAAGTCCAACTGCAAGACCTGAAGCTGCGCCCTTTACAAAAGGACACTCTGCCATCAATTTATCCATAACAGGGGTATTTGCCATAGCTATGGCATTTCCCTCTTTGTGGTCACTTAAGCCGTAACCATCAAGTACCATTAATACTACCGGTTTCTTACTCATTTATATTTCCTCTATTCTTCATATGAGGCTTGCAAAATGCTCTATCACAGTGACATATGCAAGCTCACAAAAAATTTCATTACATAATAAATGCCACTAAATGCAGCTAAGCTGGTGAATTTAGTGACATTTAGTTATTGTGATTGTCAAATCAAATATTAAATTATGATTTAATAATTACTTGTAGTTTACGATCTTTCCAAAATCAGCCTTGAGTGAAGCGCCACCAACTAATCCACCGTCGATGTCAGGCTTTGCAAAAAGCTCTGCTGCATTTCCTGCATTTACAGATCCGCCGTACTGGATACGAACTGAATCTGCTGTAGCCTGATCATAAATCTCTGCTACACACTCACGGATTGCACCGCAAACCTCCTGAGCCTGGTCAGAAGTAGCTGTCTTTCCTGTTCCGATTGCCCAGATTGGCTCGTAAGCGATAACCATGTTTGCAACATCTGATGCAGCAACACCTGCGAGATCTGACTTAATCTGAAGTCTGATCCAGTCAAGTGTAACACCGCTCTCTCTCTGCTCAAGTGTCTCACCACAGCAAAGGATTGGTGTAAGTCCAGCCTCGATAGCCTTCTTTACCTTCTTGTTGAGAAGTGCGTCATCCTCTTTGAAGTAATCTCTTCTCTCTGAATGTCCGATGATAACATACTTAACACCTGCATCAAGAAGCATCTCTGCTGAGATTTCTCCTGTGTAAGCACCCTTCTCCTCGAAGTACATATTCTCTGCTCCAACAGCAACATTTGTACCCTTTAATGCTTCTACAACAGGTACGATGTCGATTGCAGGTACACAGTAAACAACTTCAACATCATCTGAAACTACGAGTGGTTTTAACTCTTCTACTAATTTAACAGCCTGGCTTGGAGTCATGTTCATCTTCCAGTTGCCGGCTACAATTTTCTTTCTTGCCATTTTATATCTCCTTGTATTTGTATACAAATATTTTTTGCCTGCGGCTTAATTTCATTAAGTTGCTTTCGGCTTATTTATCATCAGCACAAGCTACGCCAGGAAGCTCCTTGCCCTCAAGGAACTCAAGGGAAGCACCGCCACCTGTTGAGATGTGACTCATCTTGTCGCCAAGTCCCATCTGGTTAACTGCTGCAGCTGAATCTCCACCACCGATGATTGTGATAGCATCTGATTTAGCAAGTGCCTCTGCTACTGCAAGTGTACCTGCTGCAAGTGTTGGGTTCTCAAATACACCCATTGGTCCGTTCCATACAACAGTCTTAGCTGATGCAACAGCGTCAGCGAAAAGCTTGCGTGTCTTAGGTCCGATATCACAGCCCTCACGGTCTGCAGGCATCTTGTCATAATCATATGTCTCTGTCTCTACAGGAGCATCGATTGGATTTGGGAAATCCTTGATTGTAACTGCATCAACAGGAAGAAGAATCTTCTTTCCAAGTTTCTCTGCTTTTGCAAGCATCTCTTTACAGTAATCAATCTTTGTCTCATCAAGCATTGAGATACCAATCTCATAGCCCTGTGCTTTAAGGAATGTGTATGCCATTCCACCACCGATGATAAGTGTATCAGCCTTCTCGAGGAGGTTGTCGATAACATTGAGCTTGTCAGCTACTTTAGCACCACCAAGAATAGCTACGAAAGGACGTACAGGATTCTCTACTGCCTTGCCAAGGAAGTCAATTTCCTTCTGCATAAGGTATCCAACAACATTCTCTCCACCCTTAGCTGTGATGAACTTTGTAACACCTGCTACAGAAGCATGTGCTCTATGAGCAGAACCGAAAGCGTCACATACATATACATCAGCAAGGTCAGCAAGCTCTTTTGCGAATGCATCTCCGGCTTCCTGTGGCTTTGTCTCCTCTTTGCCTCTGAAACGTGTATTCTGAAGAAGAACTACATCTCCCTCTTTCATCTCTGAAACAGCCTTTGTTGCAGCCTCACCTGTTACGTTGTAGTCAGCTACAAATGTAACCTTCTGTCCAAGCTTAGCCTCAAGAGCTGCAGCTACAGGAGCAAGTGACTCACCCTCGTTTGGTCCGTTTTTAACTTTTCCAAGGTGTGAGCAAAGGATAACCTTTCCACCGTCCTTGATTAATTTCTGGATTGTTGGAAGAGCTCCGTTGATACGGTTCTCATCTGTGATTTTTCCGTCCTTAAGTGGCACGTTGAAGTCACATCTAACGAGAACTCTCTTGCCTTTTACGTTGATATCATCAATTGATTTCTTGTTTAATGACATAATATGTCCTCCCTTATTTCAAGGCATAAGCCATGTGGCCACGCCATATTGTACATATTAAAAATATAATTAATTCTACAATTCACAGATATTCAAAAGAAATAGCCATGCTTTAAAAAAGAGGCGCGGTTCAATTAAGACCGCGCCCCTTGAGTAGTCTTGAGATATACTGTTCTTGTGGGTACAAGAATTAAGCTAACTCTGAGAAGTACTTGATTGTACGAACCATCTGAGATGTGTAGCTGTTCTCGTTATCATACCAAGAAACAACCTGTACCTCGTACAGATCGTCAGAAACCTGGTTAACCATTGTCTGTGTTGCATCGAATAATGAACCAAATCTCATTCCAACGATATCTGAAGATACGATCTCATCCTCGTTGTAACCGAATGACTCGTTAGCTGCTGCCTTCATAGCTGCGTTGATATCCTCTTTTGTAACGCCTGCTTTCTTAACAACTGCTGTAAGGATTGTTGTAGATCCTGTTGGTGTAGGAACACGCTGTGCAGATCCGATTAACTTTCCGTTTAACTCTGGGATAACAAGGCCGATTGCCTTAGCTGCTCCTGTTGAGTTAGGAACGATATTAACTGCTGCTGCACGTGAACGACGAAGGTCTCCCTTTCTCTGTGGTCCGTCAAGAGTCATCTGATCTCCTGTGTAAGCATGGATTGTTACCATGATACCAGACTGGATTGGAGCATACTTGTTAAGTGCATCTGCCATTGGTGCTAAGCAGTTTGTTGTACAAGAAGCTGCTGAGATGATTGTATCAGAAGCCTTAAGTGTCTCATGGTTTGTATTGTAAACGATTGTAGGAAGGTCATTTCCTGCTGGTGCAGAGATAACTACCTTACGAGCTCCAGCATTGATATGAGCCTGAGCCTTCTCTTTTGATGTATAGAATCCAGAGCACTCAAGTACAACGTCAACCTTTAACTCTCCCCATGGGCAATTGTTTGCATCTGGGAATGCGTAAATTTTGATTTCCTTACCACAAACTGTGATAGAATCATCGCTTGCAGAAACCTCATCTGCATGCTCGTATTTACCCTGTGATGAATCATACTTTAATAAGTGTGCTAACATTTTTGGGCTTGTTAAGTCGTTGATAGCTACTACCTCGTATCCCTCAGCTCCAAACATCTGTCTGAAAGCAAGACGTCCGATACGACCAAATCCGTTGATTGCTACTCTTACTGCCATTTTAATTCCTCCTAGAATTGTAAAAAGTATTTTTAGGGACATGCCCTAAGATGCTTTTATTATAGCGAATAATTCTCAAAGGTTCAAGTACTTTATTTGCGTTTGTTAAAATTTTCACTAAATATTTTCATTTACACACATTTTTTATCATTCTTCACAATTTTTCTTTTTAGATATTGCACTTTATTATAATCTCGGCTACACTTAATTAATTGCTGTAATTCGCACTTTCCGGCAGCCAGCATCAGACAATTATAAATCATGTAACTTATAAAGTTTTTTAACAACAATACATCAGTTTTACGGAGGTATTTATATGTGGGATCAGCACATGCACTGCATGTTTTCGGGTGACAGCGATGCCGACCCGGTATTGATGATAAACTCAGCAATCAACAAAGGGCTGGACGGCATCTGCTTTACAGACCATCTGGACTATGACTATAAAGAGGAGCCTGGGCTTTTCGACCTTGATATAGCAGCATATGAAAAGCGCATCAAAAGACTTGCAATTGTTCTTAAAGAAAAGGGCTGCCCGATAAATATCCACTGGGGCATTGAAATCGGTTTACAGCCTCATATTACAGACAAAAATAATGAGGTCGCCAAAAAATATCCGTTTGACCTCGTGATCGGCTCAAGCCATGTAGTAAACGGCATTGACCCATACTACCCTGCATTTTACAAAGGTAAGACAGAGCACGAAGCCTACACCGAATACTTTGAATCCATACTCGACAATCTGCACAGCGGAGCGGATTTTGATGTGTACGGTCACATCGACTACGTGGTCAGATACGGTCCTGACAAAAATAAATACTATTCATATGAAAAGTATGCCGACATAATTGATGCTATATTAAGGGAAATTATCTCCAGGGGAAAAGGCATCGAGCTCAATACCGCAGGCTTTAAATACGGGCTTGGCCACCCAAATCCGACCGAAGATGTGCTAAAGCGCTATCACGAGCTTGGCGGGGAAATAATCACAGTCGGAGCCGATGCCCACAAGCCGGAGCATGTCGCGTACGATTTTGACAAGGTTTCAAATATCCTCAAGGATGCCGGGTTTATGTACTATACAGTATTTGAAAACCGCGTTCCTGCTTTCATCAAATTATAGCCCAGCCTTAAAGGCTTACGTTGTCATTCTATCTAACTATTAAACCTCACATGCATTCGCAAATATCAAAAATAGGAGCCACCTGATCTACATTTTACATCAAGTGGCTCCTAAAGCATTGGTTCCGTAAGCTTCACTGTATAACCTCCAAGTTCCGCTTTCGCTATATGAATTTATTTTGGCATTTCCATATTGCTTTGCTATAAATCTGATTCTGTTTATGACAGGATTCTTATTCTTTTAGCTTAGCTATGGACCTCTACCCTTCTTCATAAAATCACTCCTTTTGGTTACATTATCTATGTAAACTCTTATGAGAGATTCTATCTTTCACTTTTAATCTACAAGAACTTTTTCAACGATATTATTTATTTGCTAATATATCTGTGCGATTACTGCTCTTCGGCTCGCCCTACAGATTTAAATATTCCGTTCAATCATCCTTATAGTACTTTGACTTAAATTATGTAATCCCCATTGGACTGTACCTCCTGTGTTTTATTTTTGTTCCTTTCGTATCTCTTTTTGTTGATTTAAGATTACACCAATTTTGCCTATTTGTCAATATATTTTTTGATAATTTTCATTTTTATTTTAAATTGTCTGATATTTTATATATTTTTTGTTTTGTTTACACATTTCTTGCAATTCAATCACATGATTAAAGGGGGCAAAATACCTTTGCCCCCTCATGCCGTCATTTGTCATTTATCATTTATCATTCTTCATCCTGTAATCAATACACCTGTTCAGGTAATCGACATAATCCGGATTCTTGCACATGCCCTTGCCTGCCACGTCGGAAATCTTTGCCACATCCATGCCGTTACACTTGGTGGTCTTCATAACTATGTTGAGTGCTTCCTCATCAGTGTCGTTACTGATAAAGGTTCCTATACCGAATGCAACCTTTGCCTTATCCTTGAAATAATCATACAATGCAGTCGCACGCTCGAAATCCAGGCTGTCGCTAAACAAAAGTGTCTTTGTTCTTGGATTGATTCCCAGACTGTTGTAGTGGGCTATCATCTTGTCTCCCCACTCGTACGGATCTCCGCTATCATGACGCACTCCCGAAAAAAGTGTCGCATAGGTGAGCTGAAAATCACGCAGGAAGCAGTCTGTTGTTATGGTATCAGTAAGCGCAATACCGTTTAATATACCATACTCCTTAACCCATGCATCGAGTGCGTACCAGTTTGAATATGCCGGATTATGCTTGTGATTGCCCTGTCCTGTACACATAATCCACTCATGAGCCATTGTTCCCACCGGCTTTAAATTGAATTTCTTTGCAAGATATACGTTTGATGTACCAATAAAGTGTGAGTCTGCAGGCAGCTCAACCTCTGCGATTGCCTTTACAGCCATCTCCTGCGCCTCGGCAGACAGACGGCGTCTTAGTCCAAATTCACTGAAATCGCTAAGCCTGTAGGTATCCTCCTCGAGCAGACGCACCTTCTCATCAAGCCTGCGCTTAAACTGCCTAAGCAGCACATCATAATCATATGCCATACGGAAGTACACTTCATTTACAATAGCAAGCACCGGAATCTCATACATCGAAGTATTGAGCCACGTGCCGGCTGCATCGATTGCCAGCCCACACGGTGCATCTGTTGTGATGGTAAACTCCTCATATCTTGGCTGCCAGAGTCTTAAAAAATCAACATATGTGCCTTTTATCCAGGTGATGTTATCAAGATATTCAAGCTCCTCCTCCGTAAAACGAAGCTGACAGAAGGCCTGCACCTGTTCCTTTATCTCCTCGACCATCTCATCTGTAAAATGCACGTCTTTATTTCGGCACTTGAAGGTCCATGTCGTTTTATAGCTTGTGAACTGATGGAAAATCGTCTGTCCCATGCTGAATTTATACATATCAGTCTCAAGAAGGCTGTTTATTATTTGTGGCAATCTCATTTGTTTTATGTCCTCTTTTCTTTTTCTTTCAAACCATTTGCTACCGGTAATTTTAGTCTTGATTTTACCACTGCGACTATCAAATATCAAGCAGGCGCACGTGTTTAATTACCTCCAATTTATTTTCTTTTCCGTCAGCATATTCACTGGTTCCAAAATAAAAACTCCCATGGAAGCCACTAACTGTGACCTCCATGGAAGCTTAATTGTTTATATTGCAGAGATAATAACCCAATGAATATATAAGATATTGTAATTATTCAGTTATGAATTATTTAAAATATTTCACACCGCTCTCGAATATCTTCATATCCTGCTCGCCGTAGATATTGATTGCTACAGACTCGCCACGGCGCTCTGAGTGAGCCATCTTGCCGAGGATTCTTCCGTCCGGAGATGTGATACCCTCGATAGACATGTATGAGCCGTTTACATTCCACTCCTCATCCATTGATACATTTCCGTCCAGATCAACATACTGTGTGGCAACCTGTCCGTTTTCAAAGAGCTTATCAAGCCACTCCTTCGGTGCTACGAAACGTCCCTCGCCATGTGATGCCGGATTACAGTATGTCTGACCAAGCTTAGCCTGTGCAAGCCATGGACTCTTGTTTGAAACAACCTTTGTATATACCATCTTTGAGATATGGCGGTTGATTGTATTGTATGTGAGTGTAGGTGACTGTGCATCCTGCTGTCTGATCTCTCCATATGGTACAAGTCCAAGCTTGATAAGTGCCTGGAAACCGTTACAGATACCAAGTGCAAGTCCGTCCCTCTCATTGATGAGCTTTTCAACAGCCTCTGTCATCTTTGCATTTCTAAATGCTGTTGCAAAGAATTTAGCTGATCCCTCAGGCTCATCTCCTGCTGAGAATCCACCAGGGAACATGATAATCTGAGATTTGTCGATTGCCTTTACAAACTCATCAACCGAATCACGGATATCCTCTGCTGTGAGGTTCTTGAATACCTTTACGATTGTGTCAGCGCCTGCTCTTTCAAATGCCTTAGCACTATCATACTCACAGTTTGTTCCAGGGAATACTGGAATAAATACTGTAGGCTTAGCCACTTTATTCTTGCATACATAGATATTCTTTGCATCGTAAAGACCGCTATTTACCTTGCTTGTATCGTCTGTTGCCTTTGTATGGAAAACGCCCTCAAGCTTTGCTGTCCATACCTTGACAGCCTCCTCAACAGGAAGCACCATATCGTCACACTCGATAGTCTGCTTATCGTTTACATAGCCGACTACAGAGGCTGCATCTGAAATATCTGCTGCATCAATTACCTCTCTGACCTTTGAAAGTGCATCAACAGGAACCTCAGCTACGATATTACCAAAGCCAGGTGCAAAGAGTGTATCGCTTGTCACCTCATCCTCGATTGTTACACCAAGCTTGTTACCAAATGCCATCTTTGATACTGCTGCGGCAAGACCTTTTCCGTCAAGTGCATATGCTGAAACAATTGCGCCATCCTGGATAAGATTTCTGATTGCTGTATAAAGTGTCATAACCTGATCATATTTTGGAAGATCAAACTCATCCTTATCTATTGTAAATAGAACAAGCTGGTTGCCCTCCTTCTTGAGCTCAGGTGTGATGATATCCTTTTCCTTTGCCACATCCACTGCAAATGATACGAGTGTAGGCGGTACATCAATATCATTGAAGGTACCTGACATGGAATCCTTTCCACCGATTGAAGGAAGTCCGAAGCCAATCTGAGCATCATATGCTCCGAGGAGTGCTGCAAACGGCTGGCTCCAGCGCTTTGGATCCTCGTTCATTCTGCGGAAGTACTCCTGATATGTCATACGGATTTTGCTGTAATCTCCGCCTGCTGCAACGATTCTTGAGATAGACTCAAGCACTGCATATATAGATCCGTGGTATGGGCTCCATGATGAAAGATATGGGTCGAAGCCGTAAGCCATCATTGTTACTGTGTCGCATTTGCCATTTAATACAGGAAGCTTTGCAACCATTGACTGTGTCTCTGTGAGCTGGTAACGTCCACCATATGGCATATATACACTGCCTGCTCCGATAGAGCCGTCGAACATCTCAACAAGTCCCTTCTGTGAGCATACGTTAAGGTCTTCAAGCTCTGCCTCCCAGGCACCCTTCATATCTCCTGCCTCAACCATCTTGGCTACAGCAGGTGTGCTGATTTTGTCCAGATAATTGTCACTCTCGCAAGGCATCTCAACCTCAACATCTGTCTCCTGATGAGCTCCGTTTGTATCAAGGAATGCACGAGAGATATTTACTACCTCTTTGCCTCTCCACTCAAGCACAAGTCTTGGATCCTCTGTAACTACCGCAACCTCTGTCGCCTCGAGATTTTCCTCCTTTGCGTATGCAAGGAACTGCTCAACATCAGAAGGCGCAACTACAACTGCCATACGCTCCTGTGACTCTGAGATAGCAATCTCTGTTCCGTCAAGACCAGCGTATTTCTTTGGTACCTTGTCAAGCTCTATGCGAAGTCCGTCAGCAAGCTCTCCGATAGCAACAGAAACTCCGCCGGCACCGAAATCGTTACATTTCTTGATGATATGGCTGACCTCTTCTCTTCTGAAAAGTCTCTGAAGCTTTCTCTCTGTAGGTGCATTACCCTTTTGTACCTCAGCTCCGCATACTGATGTAGACTTTGTATTGTGTGCCTTTGATGAACCTGTAGCACCACCGATTCCGTCACGTCCTGTGCGTCCTCCGAGGAGAATGATTTTATCTCCCGGATCTGAGTTAAGTCTCTGGACAGCACGTCTTGGAGCCGCACCCATAACTGCACCGATCTCCATACGCTTTGCAACATAATTTGGATGGTAAACCTCCTTGACATAGCCTGTTGCAAGTCCGATCTGGTTTCCATATGAGCTGTATCCGTGAGCTGCCTCCCTGACAAGCTTCTTCTGTGGAAGTTTTCCTTCAATTGTCTGTGAAACCGGTACTGTAGGATCTGCTGCACCTGTTACACGCATTGCCTGATATACATAAGTACGTCCTGATAGTGGATCTCTGATAGCTCCACCAAGACATGTTGCAGCACCACCGAAAGGCTCGATTTCTGTAGGGTGGTTATGTGTTTCATTCTTAAAGTTTACTAACCATTCTTCTGTTTTTCCATCTACCTCTACAGGAACTACAATACTACATGCATTAATTTCGTCTGACTTCTCCTGATCATCAAGTTTGCCTTCCTTCTTAAGCTTACGCATTGCAATAAGAGCAAGGTCCATAAGACATACAAACTTGTCTTTTCTTTCTCCAAAAACGTCCTTTCTTGTGTCAAGATATTCCTGATATGATTTTTCAATAGGTTCTTTGAAATATCCGTCATCAAAAGTAACGTCTGTTAATTCCGTATTAAATGTAGTATGACGACAATGATCTGACCAATAAGTATCTAATACTCTGATTTCAGTCATTGATGGGTCTCTGTTTTCTTCATTCTTATAGTAATTCTGAATGTGTAAGAAATCCTTAAAAGTCATAGCCAATCCAAGAGAATCATATAATTCCTTTAAAGGTTCTTCAGCCATATCTTTAAAGCCATCGAAAATAATAACATCTGCAGGCTCTTCAAACTCTGTAACTAAGGTTTCAGGTTTCTCCAATCCTGTTTCTCTTGAATCTACAGGGTTAATGCAGTAATTCTTAATCTGTTCAAACTCTTCATCAGATATATTGCCTTCTAAAACATAAGTAGTTGCTGTCTTAATAACAGGCTCTTCATCTTCATTTAAGAACTTAACACACTGAACTGCTGAATCAGCTCTCTGATCAAACTGTCCCGGCAAAAATTCCACACTGAAAACCTTAGAATTATCCGCATCATATGGGAATGTTTCCTCATATACATTATCTACCGGTGGTTCTGAAAATACTGATGTTAATGCTCTGTTGTAAGTTTCATCTGAGATGTTTTCAACGTCATATCTTACAAGCACTCTTACATCCTTTAATGCATCAATTTCAAGATATCCCTTAATATCTTCTGTAAGTTCCTTTGCAGTAACAGCAAAAGGCTGTTTTTTCTCTACATAAACTCTCTTAACTTTACTCATGAATTCCTCCTGAATAGTTTTTCTATTATTTGTATTTTTATGAAATAATGCTCGACCCAGTATACTACATTAATTTCACTCCGTTAGTATAACACCGATTGAAAATAAAGTACATATTATATTTTTCATATTTCCGCATATTTCCAGCTATTCATGCTCTAGCATATTCTTTCTATACCACTTAGGTAAATGCGTACACTGGCACTTAGGATTATATCTTTCATTTATGGCAATGGTATTAAAAAATACCTTCCACAGTTCTTCGTATTCATCTTCTTTTCGAACACTCTTCACTAACTGATCCATGTTCTGTCCTTCAACTAAAACAGTTGTCATACCTTTCTGATGAACTGCTGCCTTTATCCTTCTCTGATCATATATAATCCAGTTCTCGTTAGGAAATCTATTCTGAAAATGAGCATAAACCT
>OGYM01002174.1_pt1 | contig 13129 bp, 13 predicted proteins | sample 1576491 | NCBI WGS metagenome assembly OGYM01 (sample SAMEA3541515, study PRJEB24748) | human gut metagenome | biome: human gut; feature: human-associated habitat; material: faeces | place: China | collected 2012 | reverse complement strand
CGGTATCGAATACTCTTCGGTTCTGAAGAACGTATACGCCATCGCAACCGGGTTGTCCACTATTACTGTTTACCGTAACACCCGGAGCAGAACCTTGCAAGACTTCTTCAAACGAATTAATCGGAATATCCTTCAATATTTTTTTTGCTGAAATTGTTGAGGCTGCCCCGGTAAATGAAGCTTTTTTAGCTGTACCGTATGCCACAACCATTACCTCATCAAGTACTTCTGCATCAGCTTTTAAAAATATCTGCAAGTTTGCCTTTATTGCTACTTCCTGAGTTGCCATACCTATAAACGAAATAACCAAAGTTTTTGCAGAACTAAAATTATATATAGTATACTGATATATAACACTTTATTTTTTTAGATAAGATTTTACTTCTCCTTTACAATACCTTCAAACAGCGATATTATGAACTGTTTTCTACCTGGATTCTACCATCATATGTGATTCCGATACACTTTCTGTATGCAATTATTTGATGTCGATTTATTTACAAAAAAAATAAAAGAGACCATCTCAAAATATTTTTGAGACAGTCTCTTTTTTAAGTTAGTGAGTAATCTATTTTCTCTATATTACCAATTACCTTCTATATTAGAATTGGCATTCATATCATTATTAGGAATTTCCCACAAGAAGCGTTTGTCAGAAGCCTCTTTGGTGAGTTCAGTATAGTCGGCTCCAATCATCAAAATAGCCAATTCAGGGTCAATCATGATGCGACCACAATATTCACATACGATAATTTTCTTACGCATACGGATATCAAGCTGTTTCTGGGGCGGAATCTTGTTAAAACAACCACCACATGCATCACGCTGAACATATACAATTCCCAATCCATTTCGAGAATTCTTACGGATACGTTTAAATGCCTGCAACAGACGCGGTTCGATAGTTGTTTCCAATACTTTTGCTTTCTCTCTCAGCTTTTCTTCTTCCTGCTTGGTTTCAGAAACAATTTCTTCCAATTCGGATTTCTTCGCTTCCAAGTCCTTCTTTCTTTCATCCAAGTCTTGATTACTGTGCTCAATCTCCTCGCTCTTTGCTTTTTCCGCTGCAATATATTCCTTTATGCGTTTCTCGCAAAGTTCGATTTCCAATGACTGGAATTCAATCTCCTTTGTCAACACATCATATTCACGATTATTACGCACATTATCCTGCTGAGCTTTATATTTTTCAACAGAAGTCTTAGCTGTCTCGATTTCAATTTTCTTAGTTGCAATGTTTGATTTCAATTCCTCGATATCAGCTTTAATTTTCTCGATACGAGTGCTCAAACCGGCAACCTCATCTTCAAGGTCTTGAACTTCAAGAGGAAGTTCCCCTCTCAGAGTCTTAATTTTATCGATTTCAGACAACATGGTTTGCAACTGGTACAAAGCCTTCAGCTTTTCTTCCACTGTTAATTCGCTCGGGTCTTTCTTTGCTTCTCTAGCCATAGTTTTTCTTACAAATATTTAATAGGATTTGTATTTACCCGGGTTATCTGGACTTCCAGCTCCGGAAACATCTCCTGTATGATTGAATAAAATATTTCTTTTGTATACTGTTCACTCTCATAATGCCCCATTTCAGCTACCAGGATATCATTCTCATAATTGAAATAATCATGATATTTCACTTCACCTGTGATAAATACATCAGCATCGGCACTTACCGCTTTAGGCAATAAAAATGCTCCAGCTCCGCCACACAACGCTACTTTCTGTATCAGACGACCGGATAAACGAGTATGTCGCAGACAGCCCACTTCGAACGTTTTCTTGATGCGTTTCAAGAAATCCAGTTCGGCTTCAGGCTCTTCCAATTCTCCGACCACTCCCGAACCTACTTGTGTCCAGGTATTTTTCAACGGATAAAAATCAAAAGCCGGTTCTTCATAAGGATGTGTTGCCAATAATGCTTTTATCACCGCAGCCTTTTTAAAAGCCGGAAGAATCGTTTCTATACGCACCTCGGATTCCTTATGCAATTCGCCTATTTCTCCACAGAACGGACTGGCTCCTCTCTGCGCACGGAAAGTCCCCTCACCTTCCAAATTATAGCTGCATGAATCATAATTACCTATGCAACCACAACCGGCTTCAAATAAAGCTTTTCTTACTCTGTCAGCCTGTGCATCCGGCACAAAAGTTACAAACTTCAATAAATATTCTTCTTTCGGGTCTAATATGCGTACATTCTTGAGGCCTATCTTTTCAGCTATTTTATAATTGACACCTCCGGGAGCATTATCCAGATTGGTATGTGCCGAATAAATGACAATATCATTTTTAATGGCTTTCAACACACACCGTTCAATGTAATCCCGACCAATAATAGATTTATAACCTTTAAATATAAGTGGATGATGCGATATAATCAGGTTGTATCCCAACATGACAGCTTCATCCACAACAGCTTCAGTAACGTCCAGACACAACAAAGCCCCTGTTGCTTCCGCTTCTGTCAGTCCAACTTGCAATCCGGCATTATCAAATCCGTCTTGCAAAGGCAGAGGCGCGAACCTTTCAAGGGCACTTACTATTTCCTTAATTTTCATTCGTTCGCGAAAATTTGATTGCAAAGATAATCAATCCATTTGAATTTAAAAAGCAACCAAGCTATTTTTTATACTTTCCCCACTTTATCATTTTATTTTTCAAAGCATAACGCTCGTCAACAACACGGTCTGTCGGGAAAAAAGTAAGATGAATACGCCATCCGCCCGAATGAAACGTAAATTTGCGGGCTGATATTCCTGTTTCTATCAGAGCTAGTTTATCAATGATAAATGCTTTAATATCTACGGGAAATTCCTCTCCTTCATACATTATATCCGCAGTGACAAAGAAACCGGGAGTTGATAATTCTGCTATATATTTCCAAATTTGCTCATTCATGTTTTTCTATTTTATTGAAAGAAATATATAAAATGTATACAAAGCAAGAATAAGGCCCTACTTCCGTTTGGTATCCTTATGAACCCGTAACAACCGGCCATAACTGTCGAATGATTTCCGTGAAGCCAGAAAAATGGTCATCATTAGTGAAAGCATGGATGCCACCACAGTGATAACTACAATCATAATCTGATATTTGATAGCCACATGTGGCGAACTTCCTCCCAATATCTGCCCAATCATAGTTCCCGGCAATGCAACAAGCCCTGTTACTGCCATATTGGCAATGCCCGGGCTGAACGCTTTAATAAGAGCCTGACGCACAAATGGAGCTATCGCCTCATTACGGGTAGCGCCATTCCCCAACAGAAAATAATAAAGTTGCTGTTCCCTACGCAATCCGGCATAGTAAGTATTTAATCCTATCACATTCACTCCCAACATATTCCCCATGATTATACCAAAAACCGGAATAAAATACTGGGCACTGAAGATGTTATCCAACTTTAATACAAAACCAAGAAAATAAAGTCCGACGAGCACCACTGTTACAAAAAAAGCGATAGAGATTGGAATCATCAAAATTCCACGTTTTAACCGCGTACGCGTCAAAGCCGTTTCAGCAGCCACCCCAACCATGATGATCACCCATAGAAAATTGATAAACGGATTGTTCCATTCAAACAGAAAACGAAGATAAGCCCCAATCAAAAACAACTGTATAATCATACGTACCGTGCCTATCAGAACCGGTTTAAGCAAGCCCGTCTTGAAATGCCATAAAAAATAAACCGGAATAAGCATCAGCAGCAATCCTATTCCCAAACTGCCATAGTCTATATCAATTGTTCCCATCAGTCAGATTATAAAGTAAATACCTTGTCGCATCCGGCGGCAAACTGTTTGTCATGCGAAACAGACAAGATAGTCATTCCTTTACTGCACAAGGATTTAAAGAAGTTAATCACCCGTAAGCACGATTCCGGATCAAGTGCCGAAGTCGGTTCGTCCACTACCAGTAAAGGTTTGTCAAGCAAGGCTGTCACTGCCAACATGATACGCTGACGCTGACCACCCGACACTTCATTTACCCGTTTATCATAAAGTTTCTCTTCCAATCCTAATGATACGAAATAATCCATCAGCCGCTCTTTGTTGAATCCCGCCTCACGGTTTGCCTTCAGTTCAAAAGGCATCCGCACCATTTCACTGACCCATTCCGAAGGAAGAGCCAACTCCTGGGGAATCCATGCTATTTTCTTTCGGATATGATCCGCCGTTCTAGGTGCCAGCAGTGTGCCGTCCACCTTTATTGTCCCTTCACTTAAAGGTACAAAGCCCAAAACAGCTTTCAGCAATGAAGATTTTCCACTGCCGGAACCACCACAAATACATACGCTTTCTCCGTAATGAACTTGCAGGTCGAGTCCTCTGAAAAGAGTCAGGTTGCCAAAACTGATAGATATATTTTCTATATTAATCATCACATAAAAACAAAAAGAGTCGGGAGCATTCACTGCTGCCGACTCCACATAATGTATTAAAATAAAATAAATGTGTCGAAGTTTAATATGCTCTCGCAAAGAGAACACGGCGAGCAGATGGTTTTCCGGTTACCATACACTTGCCCGGAGTCAGGCTCTCTTCATCAGCATCAAAAGGAAGACAACGAATTGTTGCCTTGGTTTCCTCTTTAATCCGGTCTTCCGTTTCCGGGGTTCCATCCCAATGAGCCAGAATAAAGCCGCCTTTCTCTATTTGTTCCTTGAAATCATCGTATGAATCCACTTTCACGATATGTTCGTTACGATAGTTCAATGCCTTCTGATAAATATTGTTCTGGATATCCTCCAACAATTGTTGTACATATTCTTCGATTCCGTCGCAAGAACGAGTTTCTTTCTCCAATGTATCACGACGCATCACTTCCATTGTATTGTTTTCAAGATCACGGCCACCCATTACCAAACGAACAGGCACACCTTTCAGTTCGTAATCTGCAAACTTGAATCCCGGACGCTTATTGTCTGCATTATCATATTTCACAGAGATACCCATTGCTTTCAACTTATTGACAATGCCTTCTACTTTTGCATCAATCTTCTTCAGCATTTCATCATTCTTATAAATAGGAACGATAACTACCTGAATAGGAGCCAAATGCGGTGGCAACACCAATCCGTTATCATCAGAGTGAGTCATTATCAAAGCACCCATCAGGCGGGTAGATACTCCCCAGGAAGTAGCCCAAACATAATCCAGTTTATTGTTTTTGTCAACAAACTGTACATTGAACGCTTTTGCGAAATTCTGTCCCAAGAAGTGAGAAGTACCACATTGCAATGCCTTTCCATCCTGCATCAAGCCTTCGATGGTGTAAGTATCCAATGCACCGGCGAAACGTTCATTAGCCGATTTTACCCCTTTGATTACCGGAACAGCCATATACTTCTCAGCGAAGTCACCATACACATGCAACATTTTCTGTGCTTCCGCTTCTGCTTCCTCGCGGGTCGCATGAGCCGTATGTCCTTCCTGCCACAAGAACTCCGCAGTACGCAGGAACAAACGGGTACGCATCTCCCACCGCATAACATTTGCCCATTGGTTACACAAGATAGGCAAGTCACGATAGGAATTAATCCAGTTCTTATATGTACTCCAAATGATTGTCTCAGATGTAGGGCGGATAATCAATTCTTCTTCCAGTTTGGCAGCCGGATCTACGATAACACCCGAACCGTCCTCTGCATTCTTCAGACGGTAGTGAGTAACTACAGCACACTCTTTGGCAAATCCTTCTACGTGCTCAGCTTCACGGCTAAGGTAAGATTTCGGGATAAGCAACGGGAAATAAGCGTTCACGTGGCCGGTTTCCTTAAACATATCGTCCAACTGACGCTGCATTTTCTCCCAAATGGCGTATCCGTAAGGCTTGATAACCATACATCCACGCACAGGTGATTGTTCAGCCAAATCGGCCTTCACCACCAAGTCATTATACCACTGAGAATAATTCTCGCTTCTTTTGGTAAGTTCTTTCAATTCTACTGCCATTGCTATATCGTTATTTTTGTTTTTCCTTTTTAAGAGTTTGCAAAATTAGTAAAAAAGCATGGGAAAGTACCAATGATTTAGCAAAAATATAGGATCAAAAAGTATAAAAATAACTTATTGATAACGATAATACCACCAATAGGTATCACCATATTCCCGCCGCATATGGTTTTTCTCTTCCACCGGTGATGAAAATTCCTTCTGACGGTTAAGAAACTCATCCAAACGCCGCACCATCAGCGTGTCTTTGACTTCTCTTCCATATCCAGGATGAGTCCGTTTGTAAAGCACCAATGCCTCACGATAATAACGCGGCAATGTATCTTGCTCGAAACAATACATATCAACCGCCGATACAAATTTGTCCAATTTCTTATCCAGCAGCAATGCACTCATATAATAATTCAAAGCGGTATGTCTACCTATTTCATCACGACAGATACGAGCCAAAAAGTCTACTGTCTTTTCTGCAACATGTGGTCTTGCACCAAGATAAGCATACAAACTATCGGCATTCAAGCGCAAAGTTTCCTGAGAATGAGGCGCAAACAAAAGCCCTTCCGCACCATAATATTGAGGGTATTCAAACAAATGCTCCCCCATGGTACCTTCCAAAGACATAGCATAGGCTCTAAGCACTGCCAATGTACGGGTTGTTTCCAAAGACTTTGCTCCTACCATCCGTGCAGCTTCATAATGATGATTACGGATAGCCTGCTCCACAGCCAGTTCATGATGAAAATTCACATTCGTATTTCCTATACCTACCGTCATCAGGCATAAAAGTGTCAAAATAGCTAAGTTAGAGTTTATTAAGCCCAATATGGACCCCTCTTGATTCAGCCAGGAACGAAACACACGCCGTAAAGTATAGACCACACCTATATATATAAGCAAAAGCAACGGCAGCAGCCAAAACCATTTATCTCCTATGTTTCCTCCGTGGAAAATAGTCCGGTCCACATCCGTCAGCACTCCCAGCAACAGACAAGACGGGAAATAAGAAAGTGTCCGTACAGGCCCCTTTAATCCCATCAATCCATTGATTCCCCAACGGAATACCAATAAAACCACTGTAATGATAATAGCTCCCACCAACGGAGAATAATGTGTCTTTCCTTGTGACAATGAATAATGCAATGCACCTACTACATCTTTCTGAAGCACAAAAAGATAGACAATACTAAAAATAGAGAAAAGAAGACCGCACGCAACCGTGAGGATGCGGGCGGCTCTTTTATAGGATAAGCTGTTGTTGCTGCTCATAAATTACTCTTTCACTTTTTTCAATACCACAGCCGAACGGGCAGGCAGATACAGTTTCAGCCATTCCTTTTTATCCTTCTTATAAAGAGGGTCGAAATTAGTGAAATGACGTATACTGTCATCAGCCAGACCATTGCCTCCGAAAGCTGTCGCATCCGTATTCAGTACCACATCATACGCCCCGACAGGCACTAGGAAACCATAGTCTGTAAATGACTTGGTAGGATTGAAATTAAATACAAAAATCAAATTCTTACGCCGGTAAGCCAACACTTGGTCACCGTCGTTATGCCATACTTCAATCACTGGAGTTTCCTGAATATTTTTCACACTCTCAATGAGGTGGACCATAGCTGAATCAAAATCGCCCAAGTAATGGTAACACAGGTTCTTATTATCAAAAAGCCCCCACTGACGACGGGCATATTTATGCGACCATCCGTTACCTTCACGCGGGAAATCAATCCATTCGGGATGCCCGAATTCATTACCCATAAAGTTCAAATATCCTCCATTGATGGTAGAGGCAGTAAGCAAACGAATCATCTTATGCAATGCGATGCCGCGATGCACTGTATAATTTTCATCCCCTTTCTGGAAATGCCAATACATGTCAGCATCTATCAGACGGAAAATTATAGTCTTATCGCCCACCAATGCCTGGTCATGGCTTTCGGCATACGAAATAGTCTTCTCGTCCTTGCGTCTGTTGGTCACTTCCCAGAACATGCTGCTCGGTTTCCAGTCTTCATCAATCTTCTCCTTGATTGTTTTAATCCAATAATCCGGAATATTCATGGCCATACGGTAATCAAACCCATATCCACCATCTTGAATCGGTGCTGCCAACCCGGGCATACCCGAAACTTCTTCCGCAATGGTAATCGCTTTGGAATTTACCTGATGAATCAACTTGTTGGCCAATGTCAAATAACAAATCGCATTATCATCCTGATTCCCGTTAAAGTAATCCCCATAATTACAGAACGCCTCTCCCAAGCCGTGGCTATAATACAACATCGATGTCACACCGTCAAAACGAAAACCGTCAAAACGGAACTCATCCATCCAATACTTACAATTGGACAGCAAGAAATGAATCACCTCATTCTTACCATAATCAAAGCATAAGGAATCCCATGCCGGATGTTCACGCCGCCCGCCCGGATAGAAGTATTGATTAGGATCACCGGCAAAATTGCCAAGTCCCTCCACTTCATTCTTCACGGCATGAGAGTGAACAATATCCATAATGACGGCAATTCCCATTCTATGTGCCGTATCAATCAATTCCTTCAATTCATCCGGTGTACCGAAGCGGGATGACGGAGCAAAGAAACTGGAAACATGATACCCGAAACTCCCATAATAAGGATGCTCCTGAATAGCCATAATCTGAATACAGTTATAGCCTTCCTGTGCTATGCGTGGAAGTGTTTTTTCGCGGAATTCATTGTATGTGCCTACTTTTTCCTCCTGTTGTGCCATTCCAATATGACATTCATAGATCAACAAAGGATTCGTAGTAGGCTTAAATGTCTTTTTCTTGAATTTATATGGCTTTTCCGGTGCCCAGACTTGTGCGCTGAATATCTTGGTCTGCTCGTCCTGCACCACACGTGTAGCCCATGCAGGAATGCGTTCACCTTGTCCGCCATCCCAATACACATTCAACTTATATAAGTCTCCGTGCTGAATGGCATCTGCCGGAAGATTGATTTCCCAATTACCGTTTTTCAGTTTTTTCAGCTTATAAGCAGCTTTCTCTTCCCAGTTGTTGAATGTACCTACCATATAAATATGAGTAGCATTCGGTGCCCATTCGCGGAACGTCCATCCTTTGGGAGTACGGTGCAGACCAAAATAAAGATAGCCTGATGCAAAGTCCGAAAGAGTTTGTTTTCCTTTATTGGTCAGCTCGGCTTCCTTGTTCAGTGCATACTGGTGACGACCGGTAATGGCATCTGCGAAAGGTTCCAGCCAGGGATCGTTTTTGATAATGTTGAGTGTCTCTTTCATATCAGAATTGAATTAGGATTATGCTTTTACTTTTACGATTACTTTCTTCACACCATCTGGAGTGATACCGGGAGCATGACCGTCTTGCGGGAAAAAGATAGCAAACATTCCCGGTTTTACGGCAACGTATGTTTCTGCTAATCCTTCGAAGAAAGTAATATCTTTTTCCTCGTTGTAAGGTGCATCTGCCGGAACACAGTCTTTAGCAGCAGTATACCCCATTATTTCTGTTCCCGACAATGGGATTTGAATATCAATAAATTCGTTATGAGTTTCCAGTTTGGCTTCCTCTTTTGTTTTAGGTTTGGTTTGTGCAATATTCACCAACAGATCTTTTCCTTTCAGTTCTGTCTTACCAACTTCCATGGCTTGGAGGTCATGAGACTTCAAGAATTCAATAGCCTGTGCAAACAGAGGGTTTAAAGACGCATATTTCTCCAGATTTTCTAAAGTATCTACTACCATATAAGTTAAATTTTAAAGTTTATATTCTAGGCATTATTTATTCAAAATCATCAATCGTATAATTTATAAAATCGGCAAACCGTTTGAATTGCCGGAACACTTTGTCTATCTGTTCCAACATATCCGGTCGGGTAAAGAAGTCATCTGGAACATTATAAGAGCAAACATATTCTTTACATTTCAAATAATCAATGTACTTGAAATCTTTCGGAAAACCTTTCGGAGCTGTTTTCAGAAAATCCTCTCCTATCACCGGGAAGTATTTCTTAAACTCCGGATCTTCTACGATCGCAACAAACTCTTCGATATTATCATAGATAGATTGTCGCACTGCTTTCAGGATATTGGTAGGCAGACACAGGCTTCCTCCGGCAAGCATAGAACCATCCGGCTGCAAGTGTACATAATATCCACAATGATCGGACTTCTTTCCTTTGGCATTGATATAACCTCCGAAATGTATTTTATAAGGTGTTTTATCCGCAGAGAAGCGGGTATCCCGGTAAATACGATAAGTACAGTCTTTGGGCTGAATCCCCCGGATAGTTTCATCAAACAGGGAAATACGGGCGATCACTGTTGCCAAAAAGTTGTCGAACTCGGCACGGGCTGTTTCATATTCTGCCTTATGCTCATTAAACCACTCACGATTATTATTCGCGGAAAGATCTTTTAAAAACTGAAAGATAACGGGTATGTTCATCTTTATCATTTTCTATTATTACTCTACAAACGTACAAATTTTATTTCATATAAACTACAAAAGGGGGTAAAAGGACATAAAAAAAGCATCGGCCTGGTAAAACCGATGCTCTAACACATTTATCAAAAAAACAGACTCTTCTGTCTCTGACGTACTTTAGCTTTCACAAGTGAAGTACAATCTCTTTAATTAATCTTATATCTAATACTATGAAAAACACATAAATATAACAGTACAAAAGAGACTTTTGTTCAGCAGTTCTCTGTATATTTCAGTTAATTATAGTTTATAGAATTAAATGTTTCTCATTTATAGGCAATATAATGTGTTTCCAGTCAATCATTGCATTGAATAACATGATATGGGAATAGTCTTTCAAACATATTTGCGGAATGTCTTCCTCAACAATGAGCTGCCTGTCCAGAAATTCGCTTCGTTTCGTCCCCCGGAGTAACGGATGAGCTGGTGTGAACCAGGTATCTCCGTCATAGAGAGCAACATTAGCTATAGAGGTATCTGTCAGATAGCCATTTCTCACAATTAAAATATCATCCGCCATTCCTTTTTGAGCGTACAAGGCATTCAGTTCTTCCCGATGCGCACTTTTATAAGTATAATCAATGGTATCGGACACAACCAAATGCAAAGAAGATACCTGTCGCATCTGATAGGGCGCATACGTAACTTCTTCCACTTCTTTTCCATATACAATCCGGCATTTATGAATTCCATTTAAAGTTGGCGGAGATATAAATTCCCGTAAATCCAGCGGAGTGCTGTCTTTCCAAAAAGCTGCACGGGTTTCATTAAAGCGCTCTGTGTGATAATCAAGATTATAAATCTGTCCATCCTCTATCCGGATAGTCTCAATAAATGGGTACATATACTTTTTGTTTCATTTCATTATACTCGCTTTCCACATCACTCTGGCAGGTGATCCCACCTCCACTTTTAAAATACATCTTCTCTCCTTCCTGTTCTACAAAACGTATCATAACGGCACTATCTAAATCAATGCCATCAGAATATCCCATAACTCCTGTATAAAATCCTCTGTCGTAGGTTTCAGCTTCCTGGATAATCTGCATCGTTTTTCTCTTTGGAGCACCGGTAATAGAACCGGCTGGTAATAGCCTGAAAATAATATCTCCCAAATGCTCCTGATAATTTTCAGGCAATATACCCTGAATTTCAGAACTCGTCTGGAAAATGACTCCCCGATTAGTCTGTAACCTGTCCATATACCGATACCGGGAAACTGACACCCGGTTGGCAACCATACTTAAATCATTACGAATCAGATCTACAATGGTAGCATGTTCGGCAGTCTCTTTCGGATCATTCATCAATAATTGAGCAGCAGAGGGAATTGAAGCGTCGAAATGTTTATTCTGTAAATGCCGCGGAAAATCCGGTGCTCCATATTCTTCCACGTCTGCCATTGCCCGATTGATCGCTTCGTAGGCACTGTTAGACTTTGGCGAAGTGGCGAGAAGCACCACGGCTTCTGCAATGGGAATACGGGCTTCGGGCAGTCCCAGCTGGAGGGCACTGTCCACGCATGCCTTTGTGATGACAATTGCCTGCGGATATGCCAGCCCCACGTCCTCTGCCGCAATGACCAGCAGCCGCCGGCAGACAGACAGCAAATCATTTGCCGCCAGCAGTCTTGCCGTATAGTGCAGGGCTGCATTTTCGTCGGAGCCGCGAATGGATTTTTGCAGGGCAGACAGCAGATCATAGTGCTGGTCGTTGTCCCGATCGTACCGCATGTTGCTGCGTTGGGAAGCGAAGCTGGCGGCACTTTGTACGGTTTGCAGGTACTGGAGCGGATTGAAGCGAATCAGCGACAAAACTTCACCCGATTTGTGGTGTTGGCACGTAAAGCCATTAACGTGTCTGACCAGGTTCCGGCGAAAACGACGTTGTTAATGGCGACCGGGCAACAAGCCGGTGCGCTGGTTGAAGCGTTGCTGGTACTGCGCAACCACAATCTGATTATGACCCGTCTGGAATCACGCCCGATTCACGGTAATCCATGGGAAGAGATGTTTTATCTGGATATTCAGGCCAATCTTGAATCAGCGGAAATGCAAAAAGCATTGAAAGAGTTAGGGGAAATCACCCGTTCGATGAAGGTATTAGGCTGTTACCCAAGTGAGAACGTAGTGCCTGTTGATCCAACCTGATGAAAAGGTGCCGGATGATGTGAATCATCCGGCACTGGATTATTACTGGCGATTGTCATTCGCCTGACGCAATAACACGCGGCTTTCACTCTGAAAACGCTGTGCGTAATCGCCGAACCAGTGCTCCACCTTGCGGAAACTGTCAATAAACGCCTGCTTATCGCCCTGCTCCAGCAACTCAATCGCCTCGCCGAAACGCTTATAGTAACGTTTGATTAACGCCAGATTACGCTCTGACGACATAATGATGTCGGCATAAAGCTGCGGATCCTGAGCAAACAGTCGCCCGACCATCGCCAGCTCAAGGCGGTAAATCGGCGAAGAGAGCGCCAGAAGTTGCTCAAGCTGAACATTTTCTTCTGCCAGGTGCAGCCCGTAAGCAAAAGTAGCAAAGTGGCGCAGTGCCTGAATAAACGCCATATTCTGATCGTGCTCGACAGCGCTAATACGATGCAACCGAGCGCCCCAGACCTGAATTTGCTCCAGAAACCATTGGTATGCTTCCGGCTTACGTCCATCACACCAGACCACAACT
>OGYM01002171.1_pt1 | contig 13135 bp, 15 predicted proteins | sample 1576491 | NCBI WGS metagenome assembly OGYM01 (sample SAMEA3541515, study PRJEB24748) | human gut metagenome | biome: human gut; feature: human-associated habitat; material: faeces | place: China | collected 2012 | reverse complement strand
CTCTCAGTGCCGGTAGGCGATGGCACTGCGGATGCGGTCGGCTTCGGCTTCTCCCGCCAGCTGGCGCACCAGCTCCAGCGCAAAGGGGATGGCTCCGCCCAGACCGTAGCTGGTGGTGATGTTGCCATCCACGACCACCTCGGTGTCCAGCACATGGGCACCGGCCAGCTTGTCCTGAAATGCAGCGTGGGCGGTGGCGTTTTTGCCCTCCAGCAGACCCAGTGCCGCCAGCACGCTGGGTGCGGCGCAGATGGCGGCTACCTTTTTGCCCGCCTTTGCAAAGGCAACGCAGGTGTCGGTCACCGTCTTGTTGGCGGCAAGGTTCGGCGTGCCGGGAATGCCGCCGGGCAGCACCACCAGATCTACATCGGAATAATCGACCTCCTCTGCCAGTGCATCGGCGGTGATGTGCACCTTATGGCTGCTCAAAATCTCCCGGCTGCCGGAAGCACTGGCCACCAGCACCTCCACCTTGGCGCGGCGGAGCAGATCCACCACCAGCAGTGCCTCGCACTCCTCGGTGCCCTCCGCAAAAAATACAACAGCTTTTGCCATAAGAAAAACCTCCTGTTCAAATCTTAAAAAGAAAAACCGCGTGCCGCAGCTTTGGGCGGTACGCGGCTTTTGTATCAGTCAGTGGCCTTTTTTTCAGCTTCCAGCAGCGCACGCAGCACACTGTCGTCCGCGCTCAGCACCCGGCTGACCCGGCTGATGATGGCGCTGGACGCACCGGTCTTGTCCATGATCTCGGTGTAGATGCACTTGTCGGCCAGCAGTTCGGCAATGTTGTAGCGCTGCTCCATTGCGCTGAGCTCCGAATAGCTGCACACGTCCTGCAGAAAACGATAGCATTCCTCCGGGGTCTTGAGCTGCAGGAAAGCCCGGTACAGTCCGGAGTTGCCGGTGGGATGATCTTTCGCCATGATAGTCTCCTTTTTTGCACAGAATGCCCGCAGACAGCGGCTTTATTACACTACATCAGTGTAGTACAAACGCGGAAAAATTTCAATGGCTATTTTGTGATTTTTCGGAAATCAGCTCAGGGTGTGCTCATACACCAGCTCGTTGCGGGGCACAGTGCCAGTCTCCTGCTCGGCGGGGCGCAGCTCGCGGTAGCGCAGCGCCTTGAAGAACTGCTGCACCGGCAGTGCCTTGGCGTGGATGGTGCACCACACCCGGCCTTTGCCCTCGCCCTTGGCCAGCCGCTCACAGGTCTGCACGATGTCCCGGCCGATAGCTTTGCCGCGGTATTCCGGCTTGAGGTACAGGTGCATCAGGTGCAGGGCGGTGTTCTCCATCTTCCACGCGAAGTAGCCGATGAGTTTGCCCCCCAGAAACACCAGAAAATAGTTCACGTCGTTGTCGATGTCCGCTTCAATGGCGTCGGCGCTTTGCAGCTCCTCCACAAGGGTGTCCAGCTGCTTGGCGGGGTAGTAGCGCTTGTAGACCTCGTGCCACAGCTCGCTGGCAAGGTCGGCGGTGTTGTGGATGTATTTGGCCTTTGCGACCAGCTTGTAATCAGGCTTCATAAAACTCCTTATACTTTTACGATGTAATCCGGCTTGCGGGGCGCGGCGGGCTTGGGTTCGGCGGCGGGGTAGCCCAGAATGCAGTGGCCTACGCCGATCCAGTCGCCCTCAATGCCCCACTTTTTCAGCAGTGCCTTGCCCTCGGCGGAGTCAAACTCCTCCCGGGCGCGGTTGATCCAGCAGCTGCCCAGCCCCAGCGAAGCTGCAGCCAGCATCAGGTTGCCCATGACAAGGCTGCCGTCGGGTACGGCATTTGCGGCGTGAGCATCGGCCAGCACCACCAGAATGGTGGGAGCGCCGTACATGGGGTCGGTGTCCCTGCCCATGACAGCGGCGTTCATGCGGGTGAGCTGGGCGCGGGCGGCAGCGTCCTGCACGACCACGATCTTTGCGCTCTGGCGGCCCATGGCGCTGGCGGCGTAGGTGCCGGCTTCCAGCACGGCATCCAGTTCTTCGTTTGTGATCTGCTCCGGCTTATAGGCACGGCAGCTGCGGCGGTTTTTGATGGTTTCCAAGGTTTCGTTGGTCATAGCAATTCCCTCCCTTAAAACATGTGCCTTTATTGTATCACAACAAAGGCCGGAGTGCAAAGAGAAACCAGCAGGAAACGCTTTTGTTGCACGTAAACGTTATCGTTGCGGGAATCATGTCAAAATGCACAATAAAACGTAAAAAGATTATGGAAAAGCATTCTTGCTGCCAAAGGACAAATACGCTATAATAGGGCTACCAAACTGGAAAGGAGTCGTGCTCTATGGCAAAGGCATCGCAGGCAGTCATTCTGGAAAATGAATTTTATATCATCAAAGCCCCCAATGGAAAGGTACTGGAAGTAAAGAACTTCAACACCGAGAACGGCGCGGCCATCCAGCTGTGGAGCTATGCAGGCCATCCGTGGCAGCAGTGGCAGTTCGTGGATGCAGGCGAGGGCCGCTGGCGCATCTGCAACCGCTTTACCGGCAAGATGATGGATCTGGCCCTTGGCGGTGTGGTGGAGGGCACATGGCTGCACCAGTGGGACCGCACCAGCGGGCTGAGTCAGTGCTGGGCGCTGGAGCCCACCCGCAGCGGGCGCACCCGCATCCGCAATGTGCTGGCGGATAAATACATCGACCTTGTGGGTATGAACACCTCCAACGGCGCACAGGCCCAGATCTGGAACTTTGTGGCCGGCGGCAATCAGGAGTGGACGCTGGAACGCATCGATCCGGACACCGCCCAGAGCGGCCGCCGCGCTGAGGAGGCCAAAGACCCGCAGCCCACGCCCAGCCAGCGCAAGCATCAGAACGACCTTGTGCGCAAGCTGAACAATGCGGGCAAGGGAAGAGCAAGCCGGAAGGGGCAATGATTTTAAATTGCCGCCGCGTTGCTCTGGCATATTCAGAGGAAAAAGTTATTTTTGGTTTGCACCCCCGGCAAAGCCTGCGGGCTTTGCCGGGGGTGTTTTTTCACGGGAGGGGCCGCAGCGAAAAACGGCATTTTCCACAAAAACAAAATCAGAAGGAGAACGCAATGAATCTAGGAGCCTTCATGAACCCGGAATTTCCCATTTTCAGCACCACGCTGTGCTATCTGGAACGGGACGATGCCTACCTGATGCTGCACCGCATCAAAAAGCAGGACGACTACAACCACGACAAATGGATCGGTGTAGGCGGAAAGTTTGAGCGGTTTGAAAGCCCGGAGGACTGCCTGCTGCGGGAAGTGAAGGAGGAGACCGGCCTGACGCTGAAGCGCTTCCGCGCCCGGGGTCTGCTGACCTTTATTTGGGGCAACATGACCGAGTTCATCCACCTGTACACCGCTGATGAATGGACGGGCGAGATGGTGCAGGGCGATGCCTGCAGGGAAGGCGTGCTGGAATGGGTGCCGAAGGATAAGGCGGCTGAACTGCCCATCTGGGAGGGCGACAAAATCTTCTTCCGGCTGCTGAATGAGGAACGGCCTTATTTCTCCCTCAAGCTGGTGTATGAAGGCGACACCCTCACGCAGGCAGTGCTGGATGGGAAACGAATCGTTTGAGCTCCATCTGCTGTGCGACAGCTACAGGCTGACGGTAGCAAAAGGCTGTTCACCGCCCGGCCCCTTATCGTGAAAAGGCAACGCCGGAATGACCGCAGTCATTCCGGCGTTGCTATATATAAAAATATTTTTCCGCTGATATTGTCAGAGCGAAGCGGAGACAATTCTAAAAGTTAGTTCAGCTTCAGATCGCCCTCTTTGATCCAGCCCATCTTCCGCTCGATCTCGCAGAAGATCACACTCAGCACGGCGGGCAGAACAAAGCACAGCAGCACCATGGCAGCCCAGTCCATCGGGGTGATGGCGGCTTTGGTACCGGCGGCAATGTCGCTGACCCAGCCGGTGTACACGCCGATCTGGCCCACCAGACCGCAGGTGCCCATGCCGGAAGAGACAGCGGCACCGTTCATCTCAAAGTGGAACACACAGGTGGCCAGCGGGCCGGTGATGGCACTGGCCAGTGTGGGCGCGATCCAGATACGGGGGTTCTTGACGATGTTGCCCATCTGCAGCATGCTGGTGCCAAGGCCCTGACTGACCAGACCGCCCACGCCGTTCTCCTTGTAGCTCATCACGGCAAAGCCGATCATCTGGGCGCAGCAGCCTGCCACGGCGGCACCGCCGGCAAGGCCGGTCAGACCCAGCGCGGCGCAGATGGCGGCAGAGGAAATGGGCAGGGTCAGCGCCACGCCCACAATGACGGATACCAGAATGCCCATGACCAGCGGAGCCTGTTCGGTGGCCCACATGATCAGGGTGCCCACCTGACTTGCGGCAGCGCCAATGGGTGCGGCGATCAGCATGGAAAGGCCCACGCCGGAAAAAATGGTCACCAGCGGGGTCACGAGGATGTCCACGCGGGTCTCCTTGCTCACGGCCTTGCCCAGTTCGGAAGCCACGATGGCAATGATGAGCACGGCCAGCGGGCCGCCTGCGCCGCCCAGAGCATTGGCCGAGTAGCCTACGGTGATCAGGCTGAACAGCACCAGCGGCGGGCAGTGCAGCGCCCAGCCAATGGCGCAGGCCATGGCCGGGCCGCTCATGGCCGTGGCGTAGCCGCCAAGGTCTACCAGCACGTCAAGGCCGGTCTGCTGGCCCAGCGTCTTGATGATGGTGCCGATCAGCAGGCTGGCAAACAGGCCCTGCGCCATGGCACCCAGCGCTTCAATGAGATAGCGCTGCGGGGTGATGACGATATCCTTGCGTTTTAAGAAATCTTTCACATTTGACATGAGAAACTGCCTTTCTGTTTCAAGATGGTGGATTCAATGCAAAAACTGCATGTCAAGTATAATACCATACACATGTCAAGACAACAAGACAAAATGCTGATTTTGCTGGAAATATCTGCAATTTTTGGCTTTGTGCAATGTTTTTGCGGGCTGAGACGTATCTATTTTGGAGCATTTTCTGATACCGGGGCGGCAGCTTTTCGGAGCTGCGCTTTGCAGTGTGCGGCAATTGACGGGGGCTTGCCCGCGGGTGTATACTGAAAGAGTATTGAGAAGATGAAACGCTGCCCTTTTTGCGAAGGGCGGCATCCCGATAAAAATGCATGAGGTTTGGAGCACAGCATGAAAAAAACGTTCTGGAATAAACTGACTGCCCGCGGCACCCGCGGCAAAACGCGGTGCGCAGCGGCAGTTCTGGCATTGGCAATGACCTTTTCAATGGGCGCACCGCTGGCACTGGCTGCACAGCCGGAAGAAAGTACCGCGGCAGTGACCGAGACTGTTTCTGCACAGCAGGAAACGGCAATGCCCACCCTGCAGACGGAGACCCCGGAGCTTGCTGCACAGGACCCGGAAGCGCCGCCTGTACAGGCCACTGAAGCGGAGGAGAACAGCACGAACCAGCACACGCCGGAAAACAGCGTGGTGCTGACACCGGAAGAGATCCGTGCCGCGCTGGATGCCGGTGCCATGGATGCCGCCGAGGCCCAGTGCATCGACCTGAGCGATGAGAACGGCTTTTTCACCTGGCTGCTCAATTTCCTGTTCGGCTGGCTGGGCAAGAGCGATACGGAGCCGGTCTATTCCGGCTGGCGCACCTCCGGCGGCAAGACCTACTACTACAGCCAGACCACCAACAAGCCGGTGACCGGCATCCAGTGCATCGACAATAAACTCTATTACTTCAATGCGGACGGTGTGCTGGAAAATGGCAAGACCTTTGGTGTGGATGTTTCCAAGTATCAGAAGAACATCGACTGGAAGCAGATCAAAAAGGCAGGCGTGAGCTTTGTGATCGTCCGCATCGGCTACCGCGGCTATGGTGCTTCCGGCACGCTGGTGCTGGACCCCATGTTCGAGGAGCATTTCACCAATGTGAAGAATGCGGGCCTGAAGGTGGGCGTGTATTTCTTCAGTCAGGCCACCACCGAAGAGGAAGCCAAGGAGGAAGCCTTTGCCTGCGCCTACGTACTGAACGGACGCAAGCTGGATTACCCCATCTTCTTTGACACCGAAGCATCCGGCGCTTCCAATGGTTCCGGCCGCGCCGACGGTCTGGGTATGGAGGACCGCACCAAGTGCGCCATCGCCTTCTGTGAGGAGGTCAAGGCACAGGGCTATAAACCCGGTGTGTATGCCTCTACCCTGTGGTACCGCAAGCGTGTCAATCTGAACAGCCTGAAAAAATATACCATCTGGAACGCACATTATGGTGTTGCCAGCAGCCCCATCGACTGCGCCCTGTGGCAGGGCACCTGCACGGCACGCCTGCCCGGCTATAAGGGCGATATGGACGTGAACATCAGCTACATCGGATAAGTGAGGAAACTGCAATGGACCGCATTCGCCTGATCGCATCGGACATGGACGCGACCCTTCTGGACGAGTACAGCCAGTTGCCGCCAAAGTTTACCGAGACCATCCGTGCACTGGCCGGGCAGGGCATCTTGTTTGCCGCCGCCAGCGGGCGGCCTCTGTACACACTGGAAACGATGTTCCCGGATCTGCTGGAGGAGATCATTCTCATTGGCGACAACGGCGGCGCTGCCCGCTGGAAGGGGAAAGACCTGTTTGTGTCCGAAATGCCTGCCGAGGGCTGGCGGCAGCTGGCCCGCAGCACAAAGCAGGCCGGAGACGTGGGTCTTTTGTGCGGACTGCAGGCGGCCTACGCGGAAAAGCGGGACGAGAAATACGATAAAGTTTTCAAGAATTTTTATACCCGGGTGGAATACGTGGATGACCTGACTGCGGTGGAAGCGGCGGCGGATAAGTTTACCGTCTATCTGCCCAACGACGACTCGCAGAAAGCCTTCGACCGGATCTACGGCGCATTCCGCACCGGAAATGGCGGTGCATTCTCGGTGGCAGTGGCAGGCAGAAACTGGGTGGACGTGATGAACCCAGGTGTGCACAAGGGTGCAGCACTGGCAAAGGTGGGTGCACTGCTGGGCATTCCGGCCGACAGCATGATGGCCTTTGGCGACACCTACAACGATGCCGAGATGCTCACCACCGCGAAGTACGGCTTTTTGATGGAGAACGGCAGCGGACCGCTGCGGGCGCAGGTGCCGTTTCTGGCACCGTCCCACCGGGAATACGGCGTGATGCAGGTGCTGAAACAGGTGCTCCGCCAGAACGGCGAAGTAAGCTCGGAAGATTTTACAAAAGCACATTGATCGATATTGACAAAAGGGCAGGTTTTACCTGCCCTTTTGTCATACACCCCAGCTGTGCTGAATAAATTGTTCTCAGAGCAATAAACAGGCTGGGGAGGCATGGGGATATGTTTGTAGTCACATTGAGCAAAACGAGCCTGAAAAAACTGGGTCTGGGTGCCATGTGCTGCGCACTGGTGGTGGGCAGTGCTCTGCTGGGCCGGTTCATCAGCAACCGCACCGTTGCGGTCTCGGCGGCGGTGAACAAAATTGAGAGTGCACAGGACATCCAGACATGGTTCACCGGCTACGGTCTGGATGTGGACGGCGCATCCATCACGGCAGACAAGGTCAAGATCCCCCGCAAGTGGGATGACAGCTTTTCGGCCTTCAACGGGGTGGTGCAGCAGAGCGGCATGGACCTTGCACGCTACAAGGGCAAGACCGTGGAAAAATGGACGGCGCTGATCCCGGCGGCAAGCAGCGGCGAGACCAGCCGCTACGGCGTGCTGTTGGTGTACCGCAAAAAGGCCGTGGGAGCTTACCTGCTGGAACGGCCCTCCGGCATTGTGGTGGGCCTGAAAGACATGCAGGCCGCCATGGCGGAAGCTGAGGCACAGCAGACTTCCGGCGAGGACTATGAGGGCGACTGGGGTGAGCGCCACGACGAAGAGCTGACCGGCAGCGAACCGGCACAGCAGACCTCCGGCGAGGACTACAGCGGCGATTGGGGCGAACGCCATGACGAGGAATTGACCGCACAGCAGACCTCCGGTGAGCCGGATGCCGTGCCGCAGGCTGTACCTTATACGGAACTGCCGCTGGATGCCGAGGGATATCCGGTGGAATGAGCACCGGAACGACCTGCCAAAGCCGGAAACGACCGGGAACAGCTTCGGGTTTTGATGCAAAATCAGGCCGCAATTTGCCTAAAATTTGCGCACAAGCAGAAGAAAAAGTGAAATGCGTGCATTTTTGTCACATTTGTATGTTCAATTGTACCAAAATTTTGCATAAAAAATTAGCAATATGAAATGGTGAAAAATTCCCGGCAAGGGTTTATAATAGATGTATCAACCGTGCCGCGGCTCGGCCGCGTCTGGTGCAAGTGCAGAAGCGCCGCACGGGATCAAGTAAGGAGAAAATGATTATGAAGGAATTCCAGTATACCGTTAAGGATGCATGCGGCATCCACGCTCGTCCCGCCGGCCTGCTCGTCAAGACCGTCAAGGGCTTTGCCAGCAGCGCTACCCTGGAAAAGGACGGCAAGAGCTGCGATATGCGCAAGCTGATGGCTCTGATGGGCATGGGTGTAAAGCAGGGTGAGACCGTTACCGTCAAGGTCGAGGGCGACGACGAGGAAGCTGCAGCAGCAGCCATCCAGAAGTTCCTGACCGAGAACGTCTGATTCCGCAGTTAAGATGAGGAAGGCCCTCGCGGGTGAGCTGCGGGGGCTTTTTTTGGACTGTCGGAGCAGTGCGGCCCCGGCACAGATGAAGAAGGAGTAGTGTGCAATGCAGGTAGGCACCGGTAAGAGCATCCTGAATGGCATCGCCATCGGCAAGCTCAAGATCTACAAGAAAAAGGATACTGCCATTTCTGCCGCAGAGGTAGCGGATACCGCAGCGGAAGTGGCGCGTTTTGAAGAAGCGCAGCAGAAGGCCATTGAGCAGCAGACTGCGCTGTATGAAAAGGCACTGGCAGAGGCTGGCGAGGACATCGCCGAGGTGTTCAACATCCACGCCATGATGCTGGAAGACGACGACTTTGTGGATGCCATCAAGGAGATCATCAACAGCCAGAAAAAGTGTGCCGAGTACGCCGTCAAGACGGCAGGCAACAATCAGGCTGCGGTGTTCGCCGCCATGGATGACCCGTATCTGCAGGCACGCAGTGCAGACGTCATCGATATCGCACAGGCCATTCTGGACATCCTGCAGGGGGTGGACAACGCCAGCCTGCAGGGCACCGAGCCCAGCATTCTGGTCGCGGAGGATCTGGCCCCGTCTGAGACCGTCCGCATGGATAAGAGCCTGCTGCTGGGCTTTATCACCCGTGAGGGCAGCTCCAACAGCCACACCGCCATTCTGGCCCGCAGCATGAACATCCCTGCCCTGATCCAGTGCAAGGATATTCAGGACGACTGGGACGGCAAGATGGCGGTCATCGATGGCTACAACGCCTGCGTTTACGTTGAACCCACCCCCGACCTGCTCAAGAGCCTGAAGAAGCGCCAGCAGGAAGATCAGAAGAAGCAGGCCCTGCTGCAGGAGCTGAAGGGCAAGCCCAACACCACGCTGGACGGCAAGACCATCAATGTCTTTGCCAACATCGGCGGTATGAGCGATGTGGGTGCTGTGCAGCAGAACGATGCCGGCGGTGTGGGCCTGTTCCGCACTGAGTTCGTCTATCTGAACTGCAAGGACTTCCCCACCGAGGACTACCAGTTCGAGGCCTACAAGCAGGTGGTGGAGAGTTTGGCTCCCCGCAAGGTGGTCGTCCGTACCTGTGACATCGGTGCCGATAAGACCGTCGATTACATGAAGCTGGATCACGAGGAGAACCCCGCTTTGGGCTACCGCGCCATCCGCATCTGCCTGACCCGCAGGGACTTCTTCAAGACTCAGCTGCGCGCTCTGCTGCGTGCTTCTGCCTACGGCAACATGAGCATCATGTTCCCCATGATCACCAGCCTGCGGGAGCTGCAGGATGCCAAGGCTGTTCTGGAAGAGTGCCGCGCAGAGCTGACCGCCGAGGGCGTCAAGATGGGCCAGAACATCGAGGTAGGCACCATGATCGAGACCCCCGCCGCTGTGCTGATCGCGGACGAGCTGGCTGCCGAGTGCGACTTCTTCTCCATCGGCACCAACGACCTGACCCAGTACACCTGTGCGCTGGACCGCCAGAATGCAAAGCTGGAACCGTTCTTCAACCCGCACCATCCCGCTGTGCTGCGCGCCATCAAGATGACCATTGAGGCGGGCCACCGCCACGGCATCTGGGTGGGCATCTGCGGTGAGCTGGGTGCCGACACCGCCCTGACCGAGACCTTCCTGCGCATGGGCGTGGACGAGCTGTCCATGAACGCCAAGAGCATCCTGCCGGTGCGCAAGATCATCCGCAGCGTGGACCTGAGCAAGCCTTCTGAGAAGTAATTCATCCGAAAATCCCGGTTTACCGTTCCCATAAAGCTCCCCGGCAGGGCATCCCGCTCTGCCGGGGTCTTTCTATACCGGGCAAAAGTTTTCGGAAAACACTTTAAAACGATAAAGCGAAATGCTATACTATAAGCGATGACAGGGTATGCAGGTGTCCAGCGCTGCCCATGGAGGACCGTTATGACTCAGTTTTTGATTCGTCTTTTCATCCGCCAGCCCGACCATGCGCAGGACCCTAAGGTGCGCGCCGCCTACGGCAACCTTGCCTGCTGGGTGGGCGTGGCATGCAACCTGCTGCTGTGTCTGGGCAAGCTGACCGTAGGCACTCTGTTCGGCTCCATTGCCATCATGGCAGATGCCCTGAACAACCTGTCGGATGCCTCGTCCAACGTGGTCAGTCTGGTGGGCTTCAAGCTGGCCGGAAAGGCCCCGGACGCAGAGCATCCCTTCGGCCATGCCCGGTATGAATATCTGGCGGGGCTGGTAGTCAGCGTGACCATTCTCGGCATCGGCTTTTCGCTGCTGAAGGAATCTGTGGTCAAGGTGCTGCACCCCACCCCGGTGATGTTCAGCTGGCTCACGGTGGCCGTGCTGATCGCATCCATCCTCGTCAAGCTGTGGATGAGCGGCTTCAACCGCACCATCGGGCGTATCATCGGCTCCGAGACCCTCATTGCCACTGCTGCGGACAGCCGCAACGATGTGCTGAGCACCAGCGCGGTGCTCATTGCAGCGGTGCTGTGCCGCGTGACCGGCTGGGATGTGCTGGATGGCCTGATGGGTGTAGGCGTGGCGGCGTTCATCCTGATCTCCGGCTGGGGCCTTGTGATGGATACGCTCAGCCCGCTGCTGGGCGAAAGCCCCAGCGAGGATCTGGTGGACCACATCGAGCAGAAGGTACTCTCTTATCCCGGCGTGCTGGGAATGCACGATTTGATGGTGCACGACTACGGCCCGGGACACCAGTTCGCCTCCCTGCATGTGGAGCTGCCCGCCGAGCAGGACCCGCTGGAGGCACACGACCTGATCGACAACATTGAGCGGGACTTTTTTAAGAATGACCGGCTTTTGGTTACCATCCACTACGACCCCATCGTTACCTCGGATTCTGCCGTAGGCGTGCTGCGCGCCCGCCTGACCGAAAAGCTGCGCCAGCTCGACCCGGCCCTTTCGCTGCACGATCTGCGCATCGTGCCGGGCAGGACCCACACCAACGTGCTGTTCGATCTGGTGCTGCCGGCAGGCTATGCAGGGGATAAGGTAGAGCTGCTGGCACAGCTGGAACAGTTCATCAAGGAACAGGATGCAGCCTACAGCTGCATCATCAAGGTGGAACAGAGCTATACGGCTGCCCACAAATAAACTCTCAGGGGGAAGTATTATGCTGAATGAGACCTACCGCGCGATGCTCGGCAATAAGAGCGTCATCCGCGAGACCTTCATGTACGGCAAACAGCGTGCCGCAGAGATCGGATATGAGAATGTGTTCGATTACTCGCTGGGCAACCCCAGCGTGCCCTGCCCGCAGGAGTTCACTGCCGCCATGCAGGACCTGCTGGCCAACGAAGAGCCGGTAAACCTGCACGGCTACTGCCCTAGTCAGGGTGACCCGGGCTTCCGCACCGATGTGGCAGCGCACTTGACAAAGACCTTTGGCCTGCCCTATGAGCAGAAGCACATCTTCCCCACCACCGGTGCGGCGGGTGCCATTGCCCATGCCATCCGTGCGGTCACGCAGCCCGGCGACGAGGTGCTCACCTTTGCGCCCTACTTCCCGGAGTACGGCCCTTATGTGGCGGGCACCGGGGCAGTCCTCAAGGTGGTGCCGCCGCAGGCACCGACCTTCCAGCCCAATCTGGACGCATTCGAGCAGATGATCGGCGAAAAGACCACCTGTGTGCTCATCAACACCCCCAATAACCCCACCGGCGTGGTCTACTCTGCCGGGACGCTCACCCGCATGGCAGAGATCCTGACCGAGAAGAGCAAGGCTTTTGGCCACAACATCTTCCTCGTCAGCGATGAGCCCTACCGGGATATCGCATTCGACGGCAAAAAGGTGCCCTACCCGGCGGCGTTCTACCCCCACACTCTCACCTGCTTCTCCTATTCCAAGAGCCTGAGCCTGCCCGGCGAGCGCCTTGGCTATGTGGCGGTGCGTCCGGGCTGTGAGGGCGAGGATGTGCTGGTGGACATGATGGCCCAGATCTCCCGCTTCACCGGCCACAACTGCCCGCCCAGCATCATCCAGAAAGCCACTGCCGAGTGCCTCGACGTCACCAGTGATCTGTCCGTCTACGAGACGAACATGGACCTGCTGTACGATAAGCTCACCGAGCTGGGCTTTGAGGTGGAGCGCCCCGGCGGTACATTTTATATCTTCCCGAAAGCGCTGGAAGAGGACGCCAACGCCTTCTGCCTCAAGGCCCGGGAGTTCGATCTGCTGCTGGTCCCCAGCGACACCTTCGGTGTGAAGGGCTATGTCCGCTTTGCCTACTGCATCGACACCGAGAAGGTGAAGCGCAGTCTGCCCGCACTGGAAAAGCTGGCCGCAGCCTATCGATGATCGTGAGGTGATGTCATGCATCCGCTCCCCGAATATCCCCGCCCGAGTATGCGCCGGGACAGCTATGTCAACCTGAACGGCCCGTGGGACTACGCCATCACCCAGAGCTCGGAGTTCCCAGCAAAGTGGGACGGCGCTATCCTCGTGCCCTATTCGCCCGAGGCGAAAGCCTCCGGCGTGGGCCGGACGTTGCAGCCCGCGGTCTCACAACCCGCACAGAGAATCTGAAAACCAACATCAAGGCTTTCGCCAA
>OGYM01002162.1_pt1 | contig 13164 bp, 10 predicted proteins | sample 1576491 | NCBI WGS metagenome assembly OGYM01 (sample SAMEA3541515, study PRJEB24748) | human gut metagenome | biome: human gut; feature: human-associated habitat; material: faeces | place: China | collected 2012 | reverse complement strand
GTCTGTGGATTCACTGGCTGCGAAACCGAGTGCTGCGGATCCAAAAGCCTCGCAGCGTCGCAATGTGTTTTTATTTTGCAAGATACTTGATCTGTCATTTCAAAAGAGTGAATATTGGTTTGCAAATATACAAATAATTCATTGTTGATGTTGATAATCTGCTTCTTTTAATAGAAAAACGACTATCTTTGCCATAAATTATTTGAAAAAGGAATGAAAAGAATATTTTCTTGCTGTCTGCTGCTGTGTCTGGCCATTAATTTCTCTGCTCAGAATTGTGACATAAATGTCTTGAAGAAAATTAATGGGCTGGATGGAGGCTTTGTTCGGGGATATAGTAAGGCATTCTCTAAATCCGCTCCTTACGTAAGTGTGGGAGTACCCGTTGCCTTGGGTATTTACGGATTGATAAGTAAAGACCAAAAAACGTTGAAAGATGCTGTATATGTAGGTACGAGTGTGATAGAAGCTGCCGTCATATCGTATGGAGTGAAATATGCGGTTGACCGTCGTCGCCCTTTTGAGCGTTATCCTGACCAGATTGTGCAAAGGGACTTTCCTTCTAGTGCTTCATTTCCGTCGGCACATACAGCGGCTGCTTTCTCTTTGGCTACTTCGCTTAGTATCAGATATCCTAAGTGGTATGTCATTGCTCCTTCCGCCTTTTGGGCTTGTTCGGTTAGTTTTGCCCGTATGAACCAAGGAGTGCATTATCCGTCGGATGTGTTGGCGGGGGCTGCAATCGGTGCTGGATGTGCTGTGGTCAACATCTACGTCAACAAGTGGCTGAATAAGTGGCTGTTCGGAGAATGATTTTAGGCGCGAATTACGCGGAATACGCGGAGTTAGATAAACTAAATCCGCATAATCCGCGCCTAAGTTTGTTTCAAGTCGGCTATTGGATAATAGTGCTGTAGATGCCTTCGTTCAGCACTTTTAGAGCTTGCTGCACGCTCTGGTTCGTGCTGTTCATCACCTGGAAGTATTCGTTCATGTCCCATAGGTCACGGGCTATCAAGGCTTTAAGTTGTGTCTTGATGAGCGGTAGGGATTGGTTGTACTGTTTCTCGTCAAACTTGATTTTCTCTTTGTCGGCAAGCGTACGTATTTCGGCAAGGAAGTTATCGTCTATCTCGAACTTCTCGTTGAAGGCTTCGAATTTCTTGTATTTGTTCTGCAACTCCTTCCGGTGCTTCTCGATGTAGCCGGTAGTGGCTTTGATAACCACGCCTTTGGCTACGAGGTTGCGGTGATAGTCTGTGTACTGGGTAGTGTCGATGGGGACGAAGAAGTCGGGCATGATACCTCCACCTCCGTAAACGGTACGTCCCATACGCTTGGTCTGTGCTTTCAGGGAGTCGGCAAAATGGATACTGTCCGCATGAATCATTTCTCCATGATTGAAGCGGTCTATCAGTTCCTGGTTATACTTATCCTGACTGTTCTCGCCGGTTAGGCGGCCGTCGAGGTTGGCGGTGCTGTCGTAAGGCTTCTGGATACAACGGCCCGAAGGAGTATAGTAGCGGGCGATAGTGAGGCGAATCATGGAACCGTCCGGCAGGTCGATAGGACGCTGTACTAATCCCTTGCCGAAGGTGCGGCGTCCTACTACCACGCCTCTGTCCCAGTCCTGGATGGCTCCGGTCACGATTTCACTGGCAGAAGCGGAGTACTCGTCCACCAATATGATGAGACGGCCGTTCTTGAAGTTGCCCGTACCTTTGGCAAAGAAATCACTGCGGCGTGCGGCTCTTCCTTCGGTGTAGACGATGAGTTCTTTTTGCTTCAGAAATTCGTTGGCAAGGTCGATGGCGGCATTCAGATACCCTCCTCCATTTCCTTGCAGGTCGAGGATGAGGTCTTTCATTCCTTTCTTTTGCAGGCTTTTCAGGGCTTCTGCAAACTCTTCGGCGGTGGTTGCCCCGAAGCGGTTGATACGGATATAGCCGGTTTTGGGTTGTATCATGTAAGATGCGTCCAGGCTGAGGATGGGAATTTTGTCACGCTTCACGGTGAAGTACAGCTGGTCGTCCACGCCACGGCGCACGATGGTGAGTTTCACTTCCGAGTCTTTCGGTCCGCGCAGGCGGCTCATAATATCTTCCGTGCTCATTTTTACTCCGGCAATGGCGCTGTCATTGACGGCTACGATACGGTCGCCGGCAAGGATGCCCACCTTCTCGGAAGGTCCGTTGCTCACGGGTTGTATCACAAGCAGGGTATCTTCTATCATCTGAAACTGTACGCCGATGCCCTCGAAATTGCCTTGCAACGGCTCGTTCATCTTCTTCACTTCTTCGGCGTTGTTGTAGGTGGAGTGCGGGTCGAGTTGTGCCAGCATCTTGATGATGGCTTCTTCCACCAGCTTGTCTTCATCCACCTTGTCCACATAAAGGTTGGTGATGGCAAACTCTGCCATTTGCAGTTTGCGCAGGGCTTCATTGTTCGGCTTTTGCGCTTGCGCCGTCACCGCGCATATACATATTATAATAGTAAATAGTTTTTTCATCATTTCCATTTTAATCCCTAATCCTTTATCCTTAATCCCTAATCTCCATTCCCTCCGGTATGAACATGCTTATGTCCTTGCCGTATTGCAGCAGTTCGCGCACGGTGGTGGAACTGACGCAGGTAAGTTCCGGCTCGGTGAAGAGCAGGATGGTTTCTATGCCGGTCAGTTTGCGGTTGATGTCGGCAATGGTTTCCTCGTATTCGAAATCCTTCACGGTGCGTATGCCGCGTATTATCAGACTGGCATCTACCTGCCGGGCAAAGTCGATAGTCAGGCAGTCATAGGACTGCACAATGATGCGCGGCTCGTTCCGGTAGTAGTCTCGTATCATTTGTTCGCGCTTTTCCAAGGGGAAATACGTATTCTTATTTTCATTGATGCCGATGCCTATGACGATTTCGTCTATAAAAGTCAGTGCACGGCTCACTACCGAAGAGTGTCCGATAGTAAACGGGTCGAATGTTCCCGGAAAGATAGCTCTTCTCATGATGCCAAATCTTCTTCTATAACCAAGTTGTTGATAATAAAGTTTTGTCGTTCCATGGTATTCTTACCCATGTAGAATTCCAGCAGCTCTTTTACGAGGTCTGTCTTGCGCAGGGACACTTGTTCCAGACGCATATCCTTGCCGATAAAATGCTTGAACTCGTCGGGCGAGATTTCTCCCAGACCTTTGAATCGGGTGATTTCGGGGTTGGGACCCAGTTCTTCAATGGCTTTCACACGTTCCTCCTCTGTATAGCAATAACTTGTCTTCTTTTTGTTGCGCACGCGGAAGAGAGGGGTTTGCAGGATATATACATGCCCTTTCTTTATCAGGTCGGGGAAGAACTGCAGGAAGAAGGTGATGATGAGCAGGCGGATGTGCATGCCGTCCACATCGGCATCGGTAGCTACGATGACTTTGTTGTAGCGCAGTGTCTCTATGCCGTCTTCTATATTCAAGGCTGCTTGAAGCAAGTTGAATTCTTCGTTTTCATAAACTACTTTCTTGGTGAGTCCGTAGGAATTTAGCGGTTTACCACGCAGGCTGAATACTGCTTGGGTATTCACGTCGCGGCTCTTGGTGATGGAACCGCTGGCGGAGTCTCCCTCGGTAATGAAGATGCAGGATTCGGTTTCCTGGTCTTTGCCTTTACCGTCACTCAAGTGGTAGCGGCAGTCGCGCAGCTTGCGGTTGTGCAGGTTGGCTTTCTTGGCGCGTTCGCGTGCCAGCTTGGTGACGCCGGCAATGGCTTTGCGCTCTTTCTCGGAGTCTTGTATCTTTTGCAGCATCACTTCGGCCACAAGCGGGTTCTTGTGGAGGTAGTTGTCCACTTCCGTCTTGATGAAGTCTCCTACGTATTTGTTCACCGTGGGGCCGGCGGGCTTGTGTTCCTGCGGCGCGGCAGGCCACATGTTGTTGCTGCCCAGTTTCGTTTTGGTCTGGCTCTCGAACATGGGTTCCTCCACGTCGATGGCAATGGCGGCTACCAGTCCGTTGCGGATGTCGGCATATTCCTGGTTCTTGTTGTAGAACTCCTTGATGGTACGGGCAATGTGTTCCTTCAAGGCAGTCTGGTGTGTGCCGCCTTGGGTGGTGTGTTGCCCGTTGACAAAGGAGTAGTACTCTTCGCCGTATTGGTTGGTGTGTGTGAAGGCAATCTCGATGTCCTCTCCTTTCAGGTGGATGATGTCGTAAAGGCCTTCGCTGGTCATGTTGTCTTTCAGCAAGTCCTCCAGCCCGTGGCGGGAAACGATGCGCTGGCCGTTGTAAATGAAGGTGAGGCCCGTATTCAGGTAGGTGTAGTTGCGCAACAGGGTTTCTACGAACTGGTTCTGGAAGGAATAGTTCAGGAAGAGTGTGGCGTCCGGTTCGAAGAAGATATAGGTTCCGCTTTCTTCTGTCGAGTCTTCGGTCACATCACTCAACAGCGTTCCTTTCTCGAAGATGGCGGTACGTACTTTGCCGTCGCGGTAACTGCGTACCTCGAAACGGCTACTCAGCGCATTGACCGCCTTGATGCCCACGCCGTTCAGTCCGACACTTTTCTTGAAAGCCTTTGAATCATATTTACCCCCGGTATTCAGTTTGCTGACCGCCTCTACCAGTTTGCCTTGCGGAATGCCTCGTCCATAGTCGCGTACGCTGACACGCAGACTGTCTTCTATAGTCACTTCTATACGCTTTCCGGCACCCATCTTGAACTCGTCGATGCTGTTGTCCATCACTTCTTTCAGCAACACATAGATACCGTCATCGTTCTGTGAGCCGTCGCCCAGACGGCCTATGTACATACCGGAACGGACACGGATATGCTCCATGTCGTCGAGGTGGCGGATGTTGTCGTCGGTATATTCCACGCTGGAAACGGGGCTCTCTGTGATATTGTTGTCTGCTTCTTCCAGTGGCAGGGTCATATTGTTGTTATCTTCCATAAGTACGTTATTCCTTCATATTGCGCATTGCGACAAAGGTAATGAGAAATTCGGGGGTTCGCAAAAAAATAATGTCTTTTATGGACTTCTGACAAGCTTATATTCTGGATTTAGAACTTATTTTATTCCTTTCACAAAGCATCTTCTCCGTTTATGCTGTTCCGTCTTGAAGTACTCCCACTGCGCTTGCACCTTGCCGTTCAGCTCCAGCTCCGGATTACTCTCGGCATACTCGAAACCAAGTTGCTGATAGACGGGGATAAGGTCGGAGAACAACAATGCATTTACCCCCTTGTTCTGATACTCCGGTTTCACGGCAACCAGCAGCAAATCGAGCATCTTGGGATATTTCTTCAAGAAGATGGTCTTGGCCAGGTGATACCAACCCATAGGAAGCAGGCGCCCGTGGGCTTTTTGCAACGCTTCGGCGAGTGACGGCATGGAAATGCCTACGGCAAGCAGCTGGTCATCGGCATCGGTAATCAATGTCACCATGCGTAGGTCGAGGATGGGCAGGTACATCTTGACGTATTGGTCAATCTGCCGTTGGCTCAGTGCAGAATAGCCATAGAGTGGCTGATAGGCTTCGTTCATCAGTTCGAAGATGGCCTGACCGTAGTCTTGGGCAATCTTCTTGGCAGATGTGTATTTCTTTACCTTGAGGTTATACTTGCGCTGGATGAGGTCGGAGATGCGCTTGTGCTTGTCGGGTATGGCGTCGGGAATGTAGATTTTGTATTCCACCCAATCGGCATCCTTCTCAAAGCCCATGCGTTCCAGATGTTGCGGATAGTAGGGATAGTTATAAATGGTGGCCATGGTGCTGAGCTGGTCGAATCCTTCGATGAGCATACCTTCGGCATCGAAATCTGTGAATCCCAGCGGGCCTTGTATATGTGTCATTCCCCGTTCTTTTCCCCATTCTTCCACGGTGCGAATCAGGGCATCGGAGACTTCCGCATCATCGATGAAGTCTATCCAGCCGAAGCGGACTTCCTTTTTGTTCCAGGTTTGGTTTGCCTTGTGGTTGATGATGGCAGCTACACGTCCTACGATTTTACCTTCCCGATAAGCCAGGAAATAGTCGGCTTCACAAAATTCGAATGCAGCGTTTTTCTTCTTGTTGAAGGTGTTGAGCATGTCATCGAAAAGGTCGGGGACGGAATAAGGGTTGTTTTTGTATAGCAGGTAGTTGAAACGGATAAAGCGCTCCAGTTCCCGTCTTGTGGTTACTTTCTTGATTGTAATTGCCATAGTTGTTCAATATTGAGACCACAAAGGTAATGCAAACTGAGAGCAGAACAAAATAAGCTTGCTTATTTTTTATGCCGAGGTACAGCTTGCCTTATTTAAAAATACGTGATAATCTTTAAAATACCGCGTAGGGTGTTTGTAAATTTGCTGTTAGAGGTTGTATATCAGTACCGCTGTGTAGGCAATGTAGCAGAGAATCAGAATGCTTCCTTCCACCCGGGTGATGATGCGTTTCCCGAAAAAGATACCGAACAGCCAAAGCAGGATGCTGGACCCTACGAGTACCCACAAATCGAAATTGGTGATGCCCGTCAGACGCAGTGGAGTGATGGAGGCCGAACAACCCAGTACGAAGAATATATTGAAGAGATTACTTCCGATGACGTTTCCGATGGCTATTTCGGGGTTTTTCTTCAAGGCGGCTACGATGGAGGTGGCGAGTTCGGGCAGTGAAGTGCCGCCTGCTACGAGCGTCAGCCCGATGATGGATTCGCTGACACCCAATCCGCGGGCTATGCCGCTGGCACCGTCTACAAAGAAATTACCTCCGATGATGAGGCCGGCAAGTCCGCCGAGAATGTATAGGGCGGACTTCCACGCGGGTAACAGCCTGATTTCGTCTTCTTCCTGTAAGTGCTCCTTTTCCGGTTCCTTCATACTTCCATCCCTTTTTGCAATGGCAAAAGTATAACTCAGGAAAATGGTAAAGAAGCATAGCAGCAATAGGCCGTCGGTGATGCTGAGTATGTTCTCCCCACTGCTGTCCAGTAAGACGTCGTTGGCACAAATCAGCAGGGCGAAGGATGAAAGGATGCAAAGGGGGATTTCGCGTTTCAGTGTGTTACGGGTAATGGCTATCGGGGCAAAAAGGGCCGTACAACCCACAATCATCAGGGTATTGAACGTATTGCTTCCCACCACATTGCCAATGGCAATGTCTGCACTGCCTTTGAGAGCAGAGGATATGCTGACGGTGAGTTCCGGTGCGGAAGTGCCGAAGGCAACAATGGTAAGCCCGATGACGATGGACGGTATATGGAAACGTTTGGCAACGGATGCGGCACCGTCTGTCAAGCCATTGGCACCCAGAAGAATGAGGAGCAGTCCTCCGACAAGAAACAATATATCCATAGGTATGTCAATTTTGAGTACAAAGATAGTGCAAACCGGATACAGAACTTTCATGTTTGCATGAAAAAGTTATGTCGATTAGAGTAGGAAGTTAAAAACATTCCGTATGTTTGAAGCATTTATTGGGTATATTTGCATAATTAAAGAATCAAATCAAGAAGTTTATATATGAAGGTTATCCGTGCTTTCTGTCTTTGTTGGCTGTTGATGCTGGCAGACGGAGTGTCAGCTCAGTTGGTAGATAAAGTGCTCAGTGTTTTAGGTGAGGATAGTGTGGGGAGTGTCACAGTGGCAAGGACTGACTCCGATTCGATTCAGTTGTCGCTTGTCCGGCAGGAGTTGGAAACAGCCCGGCTGAATGAGGCGAACCTGCGGATGGAAATGGAGCAGATGAAGTTGGCGGGCTATGCGGCCGATTCGGTGAAGCTGGCATTGCAGAAACAACGCATTGATTCGTTGCGGACGGTGACACCGGGTATTCCGGTGGTGGTGGAGAAGGACACTTTGTTCTATCTGTATGCCAAGCGTGGAGGGCATACGCCCCAACAGCGAGCCAAAGATGTAAGCAACGTCATCGAAGCATTGGGCACGCGTTTCAATCTGCGTCCGGACTCTGTTTATTTAGAGAGTACGGATATTGTTACAGACTTGATGTATGGCGAAAAGGTCATCATTTCCTTTACCGATCAGGATGCTTTGTGGGAAAACTGTACCCGCGACCAGCTGGCCGCCAACAAGAGGCATGTCGTGGTGGACAAACTGAAAGCCATGCAGAAGGAGCATAGCTTGTGGCAGTTGGGTAAGCGTATCTTGTACTTTATCCTGGTGCTTGTGGGACAGTTCTTCTTGTTCAAGTTTACCAACTGGCTGTTCAGAAAACTCAAACTACGCATTCAGAAGCTGAAGGATACCAAGCTGAAACCGATCTCTATTCAGGATTATGAATTGCTGGATACGCAGAAGCAGGTCAACCTGCTGGTGTTTGTTGCCAACCTGGTGCGTTATGTAGTCATGCTGTTGCAGTTGCTGCTGACGGTTCCGTTATTATTCTCCATTTTCCCTCAGACCAAGAGCTTGGCTTATACATTATTCTCCTACATCTGGAATCCTATAAAGGTCATCTTGAATGGAATAGCCGACTATATACCCAATCTGTTCACTATCTTTGTGATATGCTATGCGGTGAAGTATCTGGTCAGACTGGTGCGTTATCTTGCCAATGAGGTGCAGGCTGAACGGCTGAAGATAAACGGCTTCTATCCGGATTGGGCCATTCCTACCTATCATATTGTGCGCTTCTTGCTTTATGCGTTTATGATTGCCATGATTTACCCTTATCTGCCGGGTTCCAAGTCGGGAGTCTTCCAGGGAATCTCCGTGTTTGTCGGCTTGATTGTTTCGCTCGGTTCCAGTACGGTTATCGGCAATATCATTGCAGGACTGGTCATAACCTACATGCGGCCTTTCAAGCTGGGTGACCGCATCAAGCTGAACGATACTACGGGCAACATCATTGAGAAAACACCGCTCGTCACCCGCATCCGTACTCCGAAGAATGAGGTGGTGACCATTCCGAACTCTTTCATCATGTCTTCCCATACGGTCAATTACAGCCAGTCTGCCCGTGAGTATGGATTGATTATCCATTCGGAGGTCAGTATTGGCTACGATGTTCCGTGGCGGAAGACACATCAGCTGTTGATAGAGGCTGCATTGAATACTCCTGGAGTGATAGATGACCCCCGTCCGTTTGTATTGGAGACTTCCCTTCAGGATTATTATCCGGTTTATCAAGTGAATGCCTATATCAGGGATGCCAACAGCCTTAGCCAGATTTATTCTGATTTGCATCAGAATATCCAGGATGTCTTTAACGAGGCAGGCATCGAAATCATGTCTCCTCACTATATAGCTACGCGTGACGGCAGTGAGACGACCATACCCAAGGATGACTTGCGGGAGAAAAAGCAGTAAGGGAGCCGGTTATCGTGCCAGTAAAATCTCTGCAAACGGTACGTAGAACATAAACATCCTCCATTCCTTTGTCTGGAAATCATAAGTTTCGATGAAGTCACCTTCACGATAGCCTGCAAACTGCACGTAGAGTTTCCTTGTCTGCCCGTCCTTGGAGTAGTACATGGCAGCGGAGCGTACGGCGTTGGGGTAGGTGGCGAAAGGCTCTTTCAAGTTTCCGGCAGTAGTATCCCATAAGCAGAATTGCGTATCTCCACCATTGGCACGGGAAACGATATAGCCTCCTTTGCATCGCAGGCTGTTTGGGTTTTCGGGGGATGGTTCCATAATCCGGAAAGGTATCAAGGCTTCGGCCTTGATGGGGTCGTAGCAATGCATCTTTTCTTTGGCGATGTCTATCACGACGGGCGAGAAGGTGCCGTCGCCGTTGTTGGCCGAGAGCAGCATGTGGGCGTCGGCTATCACGCCCGGATAGCGTGAGAGGGATTCGGGCTTCAGTCCATCCGGTAATGGTATTTCGGGAGTATGTATCGGTGGCATATTCAACCGGGTATATACCGGATAAGAGATGCTACAGTAGGTGAGGAGCTTATCTCCGGCCATTTCCAGGGAAACAGTGTTGTTGAAGTCCGAGCAGATGGTAATTGCGTTACGTTCTACCGGGTTACACCAATAGTGCATGCAGAGGTCGTATCCGTCGATGAAACTACTGCCGTCTTTCTCCCGTATCCCGCAGAGGATGTTGGTGCCGGGGATGTTGGCGGCAAGGTGGAAATCTTCGTCGTCATGGAACTGGATTACTTCCGATATTTCTTGTGTTACCAGGTCGATACGGGTGATGCCGCGGGGAACGGTCGGTGTGTAAATGGCGTGGGAGTTGGTGATACCGTAGAGATATGGTTCTTCGGGGGATTGTCCGTCGGCTACCGAAATCTGGCCGAGAGGCTGAAGCTGTCCTGCCCGTTCCAGGAACATTTCTACCCGTGAGGCGGGCCAGTGTCCGGGGGCAAGGAAAGTAATGCTGTTGGTGGTTTGCTCCGTGGTAACGGCGCGTGTGTAGCGTGAATACCCTTCGGGAAAGAGAGGATTGTCGGCTATCGGCCAGTAGATGTCCAATATGATTTGGTCGCCGCTCTGCAAGCCGTCGGCTTTGACGGTCACGGCATCACCGGGATTGAAGGTCTTTCCGGCATCGGATATGGTGATATTGGTCACAAAAGCGGGTTGTTTCTCTTTGTCGTCATCACTGCAAGCGGCAAGTAGCAGGCTGATTAGTAGCAGGAAGTGTATCTTCTTCATCATAGTTATGTATTGACAAATGCAAATATAGGGCTTTTTCTTGTATTCCTGCGGATAGGCTTTGTTTTTGTCGTATGAGATGGAAAAATCCTCCTACGAAACATGGTCTTTTGCTTCGTGGGAGGAAAGTGGTTGTTCGGCAGGGCTTCGGGGGAATGCGCCTGCTTGCGTGCCGGCTTGGATTATTTGCTGCGCGTCACCGTGTGCAATACATTCCCTTTCTTGTCAATCATGCGCAGTTCCAGTGTCTTTTTGCTGGCCGATACAATGGAGAAACCCGGTTCGGGGCTGCAGAATACGGTCCCTTCGATGGGCTTCACCTTGCGGGCGAGCGAACCGGCAGAATTGGTGATATAGTCGATGTCGCTGCCTGCCACGCGTACGTGCTGGAAGTTGTGGATGTGCCCGCAGATGTACATATCCACCTTGTGCTTGCGCAGGATGGGATCGAGACGTGCCTGCATATCCGCGCGTTCGCTCTCGTCCTTCGGGGTTTCGGCATAGATGGGATGGTGTCCGGCAACGATAACCCAGTCCTCTTTGGCGGCAGTCAGTACGGAATCTATCCAGGAAAGTTGTTGCTGGTAATCCTGCTTGCAGGCATCGGGATAGGTCTCGCTTTCGTTGCGGTATTTGTCAATCATCGGGGCGGTGTCTACCCAAAGGATGCGGATGGTAGCGCCGTTGTCCTCGAACGTCTTGGTATAATAACGGGCGGGCATGGTCCAGCGGCGGCTGATATTACTGTAGTCGAGCACAGCCTGCGTATTACCGCGGTATTCGTGGTTGCCCAGCAGGGGAAACCAGTCTATCATCAGCTCCGGGTGGCTGTAAATAAGTTCGTAGTTGGTCATCCAAAGCGGATCGTTCACGCTACGTACGCCTTCAAAGTGGTGTACATCGCCGGTGGCAAGAACGAATTCGGGGCCTACTTCTTCTGCCATTTGTCCCATCAGTTCGGCGATGGGCTTTTGGTCGTAGTAGCCGTTACGGCCGAGGTCGTTGGCTACGTAGAAGTTGAACTTCTTGTCGAAGATGGAGTAATCGGTGATTTGGGCAATGGCTGCGTTGCCGAGTAGGGCAATAAACAGTAAAAGGAATATTTTCTTCATTGTCATTATTAAATTGTTGAGTAGTTAATGTTGATAACTTGTTGAGATAGAATTCGCTGTTTAAAAATTAATCTTCACTCCCGCATTCACTTTCACGCCGTAGTATTCTGCCTGCATGGTACGGTCTTTTGTGCCCTGGTAGTAGCGTAGCGGCTGGTTCAGCAGGTTGTTGGCTTCGGCGTAGAAGGTAGTCTTGAACTTCTTTCCGAAGGTATAGCTGGCGTTTACGTCCATATAGTTCACCTTGTCGTAGTAGCGGTCGTAGAAGGTGCTTTCTCCCATTTCGTCGATGAAATCGGAAGCGAAGTTATAGCTCAGGCGCAGATTCAGACCGCCTTTCTCAAAGTATAGGGAAGCATTTGCGGTATGCTCCGGAGAGCCTGGCATGCTCAAGTCTTTCTCATTCTCGCGACCTTCGAAGTTGAAGTCTTCCACACGGGAGTGGGTGTAGGTGTACGTTCCGTAGAAACCTACACATTTCAGAGCGGGAGCAATGAAGCTGAAGTCGCGCTGGTAGGATAACTCTACCCCTACCAGGTTGGCGTTGCCCGCATTCTTGGGTTGGGTGAAGCGGGTGTAGGTGTTACCCTGGTATTCGTAGTTGGTGCTCACCTGGTCTACGATGAAGTCGTCTATCTTCTTGTAGAAGATGCCGGCGCTTATCAGACCGATGCTGCGGAAGTAGTAGTCGGCACTCAAGTCGAAGTTGTAGGAGACGGTAGGTTTCAGCTCCGGGTTTCCGATGGTGATTTCGTTGTCGGAACGCTTGATGTTCACACTGGGCACGAGGGCCGAGTATTTGGGGCGTGACAAGGTTTGGGTAAACGAACCGCGCACTTTGAAGTCATCGTTTACATTCCACTTTACGAGCAGCGACGGCAGGAAGTTGATGTAGCTGTTGCGCTGACGGTCGGTCTTGCTGGTGAGGTCTTCGTCGGCATCGTAGGTGCGTCCCGTATAGGCAAGGTTGGTGTTCTCTATGCGAAGTCCGGTCATCAGTTCCACGTCTTTTGTCAGTTTTTGGTCGAAGCGGAGGTAGCCGGAAGTCACGGTTTCGCGGGCGTTGAAGTTTCCGGCAAGTTCTTCCTGCACCTGCTCTTTCTCGAAGAGGGAAGCGTTGTTCAAGTCTAAAGAGCCGGTGTATTCCTTGCTGGCGTAGATGCCTGCCTGGTATTTGTTGTTGGGCATGAAGTTCTTGTTGGTCTGGTCCACTGTATTTGCCAGGCTGTTCGTCATGAAGGCGTCCTCGTCCAGAGGAGAGTATTCGTAGAAGTCCACTTCTTTATCCTTGGTCTTGCGCACTACCTTTGCGCCGAACTTCAGCTTGTTGCCGTTCTTGAAGGGAAGTTTGAAGTTGGCGGAGAACTTCAGGTCCTGCTCCTTGATGTCTTCCTGCTGTTCCGTCAGCTCTTTCAGGCTGAATTCATCGTTCAATGTCATGGTAGAGCCTGTTTTGGGGCTGGC
>OGYM01002158.1_pt1 | contig 13184 bp, 10 predicted proteins | sample 1576491 | NCBI WGS metagenome assembly OGYM01 (sample SAMEA3541515, study PRJEB24748) | human gut metagenome | biome: human gut; feature: human-associated habitat; material: faeces | place: China | collected 2012 | reverse complement strand
CTCTGATTAGCGGTCGTCAAATGCACCGCATAAATGCGTGCATTTTCCTCGTCGCTATAACAAAAAACCACCGCATATCTTACGATACACGGTGGTTCTAAACTCTTATTTACTATTTACTTTTGCAAGTAATCAAATTACTTTGCAGCAAGCTCAGCCTTGATAGCCTCTGTCAGTGCTGGAACGATCTTGTTCAGATCACCAACAACACCATAATCAGCTACATCAAAGATTGGAGCGTCTGGGTCCTTATTGATTGCAATAATGATATCAGACTCTTCCATACCAGCTACATGCTGGATTGCTCCTGAGATACCGATTGCGAAGTAGAGCTGTGGACGTACAGTCTTACCTGTCTGGCCAACCTGAAGTTCCTTTGGCTTCCAGCCTGAATCTACAACGGCACGTGAGCATGAAACCTGTCCGCCAAGTACGTCTGCAAGATCCTCCAAAAGCTTGAAGTTCTCAGCAGAACCAACACCACGACCACCAGATACAAGAATCTTTGCATCCATGATATCCTTGATGTCTGAAACAGCCTTAGAAATCTCAAGGATCTCTACATATCTGTTATTTGGTGTGAAACCTGGGTTGTAGTTGATAACCTCAGCCTTTGCACCCTCAACCTTGTCAAGCTTCTGCATAACGCCTGGACGTACAGTAGCCATCTGAGGACGGTTGTCTGGACATGCGATTGTAGCGATTGTGTTACCACCAAATGCTGGACGAGTCATAAGAAGCTGATTGTGCTTCTGCTCCTTTCCAGGGATTGGGTTAACAGGGAAATCACCGATCTCAAGTAATGTACAGTCTGCTGTAAGTCCTGTCTGAACTCTAGCTGAAACTGTAGGACCAAGATCACGGCCGATTGCTGTTGCACCAACCAACATGATTTCTGGCTTGAACTCATTGATAACTGAAGCAAGTGCGTGTGCATATGGCTCAGTTCTGTAATTCTTCAACTCTGGATCGTCTACTACGATTACCTTATCTGCACCGTAAGCAGCAAGCTCGTCTACAAGTCCTGAAACATCAGAACCAACCAATACTGCTGTTACTTCTGTGCCTAACTTCTCTGCAAGTCTCTTTCCTTCGCCAACAAGCTCGAAAGAGATTCCGCTTAATACATTATCTACCTGCTGTGCAAAGACGAATACGCCCTTGTACTTTGCTAATTCTTCTGCATTCATTGCTCCCATTTTATTCACCACTTTTCCTTTTTAATTAAATTACGTGCTTATCCTTCAGTTTACCAACAATATAGCTTACTGGATCTGCGTCTTCCGGAGCCATCTCGCCCTGACCCTTCTTAACCTTGTCAGAAGCTCTTGCGATCTTCGTTGGAGAACCATTCAAACCGATGTTTGAATCATCAACATCTACAAGATCTGCTCTACCAAGAGTTGTGATCTCTGCATTGACTGCATCGAAGATTCCACCTGGTGTCATATATCTTGGATCATTTAATTCAGAAAGTGCTGTGATAAGACATGGCATCTGAGCCTTTACCATATGGTAACCGTCATCATACTGACGCTTAACGATTACGCTGTCTCCATCTACCTTGATCTCCTGTGCATAAGAGATAACTGGAAGTCCAAGATGCTCAGCGATCTGAGGACCAACCTGAGCTGTATCACCATCGATAGCCTGACGGCCTGTGATGATCAGATCATAGTCAAGCTTTCTGATCGCACCAGCGATTGTTGTAGATGTTGCCCAAGTATCAGCACCACCAAGTACACGGTCTGTTACAAGAACACCCTTGTCAGCGCCCATAGCGATTGCTTCCTGAAGAACATCTGCAGCCTTTGGAAGTCCCATTGTAAGAACTGTAACCTCAGCGCCATACTGATCCTTCAGTCTAAGAGCTGCCTCAAGACCAGCCTTATCATCTGGGTTCATAATTGTGAGCATTGCTCCTCTATTCAATGTACCATCTGGGTTGAACTGTACGCCACCCTTTGTATCAGGTACCTGCTTAATACATACGATAATTTTCACGATAAGTACCTCCTTACTTTAACAAGTTTGCTGAGATAACCATACGCTGTACTTCTGAAGTACCTTCGTAGATCTCTGTGATCTTAGCATCTCTCATCATACGCTCAACGTCATACTCCTTGATGTAACCATAACCACCATGAAGCTGTACACACTTTGTTGTTACTTCCATAGCAACCTCAGCAGCATAAAGCTTAGCCATAGCAGCCTCTACAGAGTAAGAAACCTTAGCGCCACTCTGATACTCATCTTTCTTTCTTGCAGCCTTGTATACAAGAAGCTTAGCAGCCTCGATCTTTGTAGCAAGATCAGCAAGTACAAACTGTGTATTCTGGAACTGGGCAATGGATCTACCAAACTGCTTTCTTTCCTTTACATAGTTTACAGTTGTCTCAAGAGCGCCCTCAGCGATACCAAGTGCCTGAGCAGCGATACCGATACGACCACCATCAAGTGTGTGCATAGCGATATTGAAGCCCTTGCCCTTCTGTCCAAGAAGTGCATCCTTAGGGATACGGCAGTCTGTGAAGATCAACTCATATGTAGAAGAACCACAGATACCCATCTTGTTTTCCTTTGTACCGAATGTAAATCCAGGTGTTCCCTTCTCTACGATAAATGCAGAAATCTCTTTCATCTTTCTGCCACGCTTCTCAACGATACCTGTAACAGCGATAACGATATATACGTCAGCTTCCTTACCGTTTGTAATGAAGCACTTAGAACCGTTCAATACCCACTCGTCGCCATCGAGAACTGCCTTTGTCTGCTGTCCCTGTGCATCTGTACCGGCACCTGGCTCTGTCAGACCGAACGCACCGAGCTTCTTACCAGATGCAAGATCTGGAACATACTTTTCCTTCTGTGCTGGTGTACCAAATGTTACGATCGGGTCTACACACAGAGATGTATGTGCAGATACGATTACACCTGTTGTACCACAAACCTTAGAAAGCTCTTCTACGCACATAGCATATGTGAGAATATCACAGCCCTGTCCGCCTAATTCCTTAGAAACAGGAATTCCTAAGAAACCATACTTTGCCATCTTGTCTACAGTCTCTCTTGGAAATCTGTGCTGCTCGTCAATTTCCTGTGCAAGAGGCTTTACTTCGTTCTGCGCAAAATCCTTGAACAGGGTCTGCGCCATTTCATACTTCTTGTCTAAAGTGAAATCCATTCTTTCTATCCTCCATAATAGATTGTTTATTACACCCGCACGTGGCTAACAGCCACATGCGGAAATTGTACGCTTATTACTGAGCGTCAACAGGTGTCTTTGTACGATCTGCGTTGTATACGTAGAATCCCTTGCCTGTCTTACAGCCGAGGTTTCCACCACGTACCATCTTACGAAGCAATGGACATGCACGATACTTGCTGTCGCCTGTTTCCTTGTACAGAACATCCATGATTGCAAGGCAGATATCCAGACCTACGAAATCACCTAACTCAAGTGGTCCCATTGGGTGGTTTGCACCAAGCTTCATAGCTGCATCGATACCAGCGATATCAGAAACACCTTCCATCTTGATGAATGCTGCTTCGTTGATCATTGGGATAAGGATACGGTTTACAACGAAACCAGCAGCCTCATTTACCTGTACAGGTGTCTTACCAATCTCCTCAGAGATCTTGATGATCTTATCAACTGTCTCCTGTGGAGTATTTACACCAGCGATAACCTCAACAAGCTTCATTCTGTCAGCAGGATTGAAGAAATGCATACCGATCATAGGACGTGTAAGACCATTTCCAATCTCTGTGATAGAAAGTGAAGATGTGTTAGAAGCGAAGATACACTCTGGCTTTGCAATCTTGTCAAGCTCAGCAAATGTTGTCTTCTTAACTCCCATATCCTCGAATGCAGCTTCTACGATCAGATCGCAGTCTGCACAGAGATCTTCCTTCAGACCAGGTGTGATGCTTGCAAGAATTGCATCTACCTTCTCCTGTGTCATCTTTCCTTTTTCTACAAGTCTAGCATAGCCTTTCGCGATCTTATCCTTTCCGCCTTCAGCCCACTCCTGCTTGATGTCGCAAAGTGCAACTTCGTAACCATCAACCATAGCAAATGCCTTTGCAATGCCCTGTCCCATGGTACCAGCACCAATAACGCCAACCTTCATGTTTATTTCCTCCTTAAAATTTTAATTACTTACTTATATATTATTTGTTCTGGAATGGAACAACCTTTAACTTCTTCTCCTTGTCTTTCTCAAGGAAGTTGCCCATACCTGCCTTCTGGTCTTCTGTCTCGAAGCAGTCACCGAAGAGCTTCTCTTCGATCACGATTGCCTGATCCATATCTACCTGAAGTCCATCGTTGATTGCCTTCTTGCAGTTTCTAACAGCGATCGGAGCGTTTGCTGCGATGCCTGCTGCCATCTTCTTAGCTGCTGGAAGAAGCTCTTCCAATGGATATACAGCGTTTACAAGACCGATTCTGTATGCCTCATCAGCCTTAATATTTCTTGCTGTGTAGATCATCTGCTTTGCCATACCAGCACCTACCAGACGAGCGAGTCTCTGTGTTCCACCAAATCCAGGTGTGATACCAAGACCTGCCTCCGGCTGACCGAATACCGCATTCTCAGAACAGATACGGATGTCACAGCTCATAGAAATCTCACAACCACCGCCAAGTGCAAATCCGTTGATTGCAGCGATTACCGGGATTGGGAATGTCTCGATCTTACGGAATACATCATTTCCCTTCTTACCGAATGCTTCGCCCTCAGCCTTTGTAAGTGTAGACATCTCTCCGATATCAGCACCTGCAACAAATGACTTCTCGCCGGCGCCTGTAAGAACTACGGCTCTTGTTGTATCCAGATCGATTGCATCGAATGTAGCCTCAAGCTCATCCAACACCTGACTATTCAACGCATTCAAAGCCTTTGGTCTGTTGATCGTTACAACGCCTACAAAGCCTTCCTGCTCATAAGTAATAAATTCCATCTTAATCTCCTTAAACTCTATCCAAGTATGTTACGCGGCTCAATTAGTCCTCAATCTTAACGATTGTAGAGCAGCCCATACCACCACCGATACACAGTGTAGCAAGACCTGTCTTAGCGCCTCTTGCCTGCATCTCATGAAGCAATGTAACAAGGATACGGCATCCGGAAGCTCCAACCGGATGACCAAGTGCGATTGCACCACCGTTTGGATTAAGCTGCTTCTCTGTATCAATACCAAGATCCTTACCAACTGCGACTGACTGTGCAGCGAATGCCTCATTTGCCTCGATGATATCGAAATCTTCGATCTTCATGCCTGTCTTAGCCATAACCTTCTTTGTTGCAGCAACAGGTCCGATACCCATGATTGAAGGATCAACACCTGCAAGTGCACCTGCAACGAATGTAGCCATAGGCTTAACACCAAGCTCCTTAGCCTTCTCCTCAGACATAACAACGATTGCTGCTGCACCATCGTTGATACCGGAAGCGTTACCAGCTGTAACGAATCCGCCTGGGTTGATTGTACGAAGCTTAGCCAGAGTCTCAACAGTTGTTCCAGGACGAGGACCCTCATCCTTCTTGAACTCGATCGTCTCTTTCTTCTTCTTAACCATAACTGGAACGATCTCTGCGTCAAATGCACCAGACTCCTGAGCTGCTGCTGCCTTCTGCTGGCTGTTTGCTGCAAATGCATCAAGCTCTTCACGAGTCAGACCCCACTGCTCACAGATGTTATCAGCTGTCTTGATCATGTGGTAATCATTGAATGCATCCCAAAGAGCATCGTTTACCATTGTATCAACGAGCTTGCCATTGTTCATTCTGTAACCAAAACGAGCGTTCATAGCTGCGTAAGGAGCCATAGACATGTTCTCCATACCACCTGCTACAACGATGTCAGCATCGCCAGCCTGAATCATCTGAGCTGCCATGTTAACACAGTTCAGACCAGAACCACAAACTACGTTTACAGTAACAGCAGGTGTCTCGATAGGAAGTCCAGCCTTCAGAGATGCCTGACGAGCTACGTTCTGTCCAAGACCTGCCTGGATTACGCAACCCATATATACATGATCGACCTGATCTGCAGGAACGCCTGCTCTGTTCAGAGCCTCCTTGATTACGATAGAACCTAACACTGGTGCTGGTGTTGTTGAAAGTGCACCACCCATAGTACCGATTGCTGTACGACATGCGCCAGCTAAAACTACTTTCTTTGCCATGTTGAAAATTTCCTCCATTTCGTTTTATTGTTTCTATCTGTGCCGATCATGCATATGTCGACACGCCTAGATAGATAATATCATAATTTCCATGGTTTCGCAATAAAAGAAACCTTTACTTTTGTTTCTTTTTATGTACATTGCGTATACTTTTTTTGTTTTTTGTATTCATTTGCTGCTTCTGGTTTTGCCCCTGCTTCTGTGCAGAATTTTTATGTTGCACATTCGAACGATTTCCAGATTGTTTATTCGATGCGCCATATTGAGATTTTTTCTCATTTGCAGCATTCTTCATCTTCCGCGGTTTGATCAGACAGTTCTTATCGAACCCGATCAGATCCGTCCGTCCTGCTTTCACAAGTGCCTCATGCACCAGATCGTAATTATCCGGATTCCGGTACTGGATCAGTGCACGCTGCATCGCCTTTTCATGTGGAGAATTTGGCACATATACCTTCTCCATCGTCCGCGGATCCACGCCAGTGTAATACATGCAGGTTGATATCGTCGAAGGTGTCGGATAGAAATCCTGCACCTGTTCCGGCATATAACCCAGATCCCGCAGATATTCCGCCAGTTCCACCGCTTCTTTCAGAGTGGAACCCGGATGCGATGACATGAGATACGGTACCATATACTGCTTCAATCCAAGTTCCTCATTGATCCGTTTGTATTTCTTGCAAAATGCCTGAAAGACTGCATTTTCCGGCTTACCAAGCTTCATCAGTACCTTGTCAGAGATATGTTCCGGCGCCACCTTCAGCTGCCCGCTGACATGGTATTTGCAAAGTTCCCGAAAGAATGTATCATCCTTGTCCGCCATCAGATAATCAAACCGGATACCCGAACGGATAAATACCTTCTTCACCTTCGGCAGACTTCGGAGCTCCCGCAGTAATTTCAGATAATCGGAATGATCCACAATCAGATTCGGACATGGCTTTGGGAACAGACACTGACGGTTCGCACAGACGCCATATTTCTCCTGTTTCTTGCAGGCGCGCTGCCGGAAATTCGCCGTCGGGCCGCCAACATCATGGATATAGCCCTTAAACTCCGGATCTTTCGTCATTTCCTTTGCCTCTTCTATAATGGATGCATGACTGCGTGTCTGCAATGTCCGGCCCTGATGAAATGTAAGCGCACAGAAGCTGCACCCGCCAAAGCACCCCCGGTTGCTGACCAGCGAGAATTTGATCTCCGATATCGCAGGGATTCCACCCTGTGCCTCATAAATCGGATGATAGGTCTTCGTATATGGAAGCGCATACACCTCGTCCATCTCCTGCTCCATCAGTGGTTCCGCCGGTGGATTCTGGATCACATATTGATAATCCTTATATTTTTCTACCAGAATCTTCGCGGTGATATGATCTGTGTTATCATATTGGATTTTAAAGCTTCGCGCGTAATTTAATTTGTCTTCCTGCAACGCGTCATACGACGGAAGCTCAATATAGTCTTCATACAGATGTTCCAGACTTCTTGCTTTGTAGACCGTTCCATGAATAAAACTTAAGTCTTTGATGTCGATGCCGCTTTGCAGCGCATCCGCGATCTCCACAATGGCATGCTCACCCATATTTTCCTCAGCATCCGCCTTTGCAAGGTCTTCTGCGTTTTTCTCAACCATGGCATGCTCACCCATACCATAGATCACAATATCCGCCTGTGCATCAACGAGAATCGAATGTTTCAACTTATTGGACCAGTAATCATAATGTGCCAGCCGGCGCAGACTTGCTTCGATACCGCCTGCCACAATTGCCGCATCCTTGTATTTCTTCCGGATCAGATTGCAGTAAACGATTGTCGCATAATCTGGTCGTTTTCCCATCTCGCCACCCGGGGTGTATGCATCTGTATGCCGTCTTTTCTTGGAAACAGTATAATGGTTCACCATTGAATCCATATTTCCGGCGCACACCAAAAAGGCAAGCTTCGGCCTGCCATAAATCGCAATCGAATTTTCATCCTTCCAGTCTGGCTGTGAAATGATTGCCACTTTATATCCATGTGCCTCTAACACACGGCTGATGATCGCCGGTCCAAAAGATGGATGATCCACATAGGCATCTCCGATCACATAGACAAAGTCCGGCTGTTCCCAGCCCTTTAATTGCATTTCCTTCTGCGTGAGTGGGAGGAACCGCTCATCATATGTATATTCCACACCATGTTCACGCAATGTTTTCTTCTTATTTTCCACGTATTTCTATCCTGTCTCTTACTCTTCCAAGGTTCTTCCGTCCTTAATATAATAATGGGCTGTTCCTGCACCTGTCGCAACAACCTGATCCGGATTCTTGATGTTCACAACCGGGACACCAATCTTATCCATAATAAGCTTGTCCATACCAAATATCTTGCTTCCGCCTCCGGCAAGGATAATACCATGCTCGGATATATCGGAAACCAGTTCCGGTGGTGCCGCCTCCAACATCTCCCGAACGGAATCCAAGATCTGATCTGTCTCCTCCTGACACGCCTCGATCATCTCAGAGGATTTGACTGCCATCTTCGTTGGAAGTCCGCGCACCAGTTCCTTTCCACGTGCATACCCGATCGCATCCTGTTCCCGCGGATACACAGAACCAATGTCCTTCTTCAACTGTTCGGCAGAGCTTTCGCCCAGCAGCACATTATGACGTTTCCGCATATAACGGATGATTGCCTCATCGAAATCATCGCCACCAATCTTGATGGAACTGCTATGCTGCACACCGCCTCTTGCTACGATTGCAATATCCGTCGTTCCCGCACCGATATCCACAACCATCGCACCAACTGCCGACTCAATATCCACACCTGCACCGATGGCTGCCGCAAATGGTTCCTCAAGCACATACACATTCTTTGCACCGGTACGGTATACTGCATCACACGCTGCACGCCGCTGTACGTCCGTGACACCACTTGGCACACAGACGCAGATGTTTGGTTTGCCCCAGATCTTTCGTTTTGCAATCGCTGACTTCACATAGATCTTGAGCATACGCTCCGTCATAATATAATCGGAGATAACACCATTCCGGATCGGACGTGTCACCTCAATATCCTCCGGTGTCTTTCCAAGCATCTTTTTGGCTTTATTTCCAACCGCAATGATCTTTTTACTTTTAGCCTCATATGCAACCACCGATGGCTGGTTGACTACGATTCCTTTGTCTTTTATGTATATGACCGTATTCGATGTTCCAAGGTCTATACCGATATCTATATTTACCACGTTTTATACCTCTTATCTTCTGGTTTCTTATTTATCATCCCGTCTATTGGCTTATCACGTAAAAAGCCGATGCTTAAATTATAAGCATCGGCTCTGATTTTTTCAACGATTATTTAAAATCTTCACTTAGTAAATATTTCCGGCTGGAACCTTTTGCCTTCTCACGATCGTCACATTTGAGCATTGCCTCATCGCAAGCCTTGAGCATACGATCGATATTTCCAGACTCCATTGCCATCAGGAGATTCTTTACAGTGCCTTCTACAGAATCATCTGTCTTAAAGCCCTGCTGTTTGAAATATCCCTTTGCAATCGCAAGCATATCCTGTGTAGAAATGCCTTCCATATTGATCTGGTGTGTAAACTTATCCTTGGCATCTCCAGTCGCTCCAAACAAGCGGTTGATAGACTCAGTCGCACCTGTCAGAATCACAACAACATCGTTTACATCCTTGGCTGTAAGTTTCATCAGCTCTGTCATCTTATCTGGTGCGATCAGACCTGCATTTTCAACAACCATACATCCACCGGCAAGCTTTGACATTGCATCTGCAAGTTTAACCTTGTTCAATGCCTGTGCCTTGATCTTCGCGATCGTCTTCGCCTTGCAGATTCCCATATCGTAGAAGCTTCTTGCGAAATCTTCTCCGACACTGGTCAGACCAAATCCGTGATCACCCATCATACATACGTTACGATTCTCCTGATCAACAGTAATGGCATTGAATGTATCCACGAGACTCTTTCCGGATTTCTCCATCTTTGTATACTTTTCAAGGTAAGATGCAGCAAGTGGAAGTTTTCCTTCCTCCGCTGGCTGTGTCAGGTCGATCTGAATGCTGTCTGCCTGCTCTGCCGCCTTCAGCGCTTCCTCTTCGGCCTTCTTTGCAGCCTCTAAGATCTTGCGGGCTTCCTCAGCCTTCGCCTTTGCTTCCGCCTCTGCCTTTGCAGCTTCCTCGGCTGCCTTCTTGCGAGCCTCTTCTTCTGCCTTTGCAGCAAGTTCTTCCGCTGCCTTCTTCTTTGCTTCCTCTTCGGCTTTCTTCTTTGCTTCCGCCTCTGCCTTCTTCTTTGCTTCTTCTTCAGCCTTCTTGCGTTTCTCTTCCTCAGCCTTTGCCTTTGCGGCTTCTTCCGCTGCCTTCTTTGCATCTGCCTCTGCCTTCTTACGAGCTTCCTCAGCTGCCTTTAGTGCTGCCTCTTCCGCCTTCTTTGCTTCTTCTAAGATACGCATAGCCTCTTCGGCTTTCTTACGGGCTTCTTCGGCTGCTTTCTTTGCTTCTTCCTCAGCCTTCTTACGGGCTTCTGCTTCGGCTTTCTTCTTGGCTTCTTCCTCTGCCTTCTTCTTTGCTTCCGCCTCTGCCTTCTTCTTTGCTTCCGCCTCTGCCTTCTTCTTTGCCTCTGCTTCGGCTTTCTTCTTTGCTTCTTCCTCAGCTTTCTTCTTTGCTTCTGCTTCGGCTTTCTTCTTGGCTTCTTCCTCAGCACGCTTCCGATTCTCTTCTGCACGCTTTGTTGCTTCTTCTTCTGCCTTCTGTGCCTGTTCTAAGATACGCTTTGCTTCTTCGGCTTTCTTCTTTGCCTCTTCCGCCTTCTTCAAAGCTTCCTGCTTTGCCTTGGCTCTTGCCTCTTCCTCAGCCTTCTTGCGGGCTTCCTCGGCTGCTTTCAGACGTGCCTCTTCCGCTTTCTTACGTTTTTCTTCCTCTTCTGCCTTGAGGCGTGCCTCCTCGGCTGCACGTTTCTCAGCGGCTGCAGCTGCACGCTGTTTGGCTGCTGCTTCTGCGATTCTACGCTCCTGTGCAGCTGCCTTTTCTTCTGCCTCTTTCAGCTTCTTTCTTCTGGCTTCTTCTTTCCGCTCAGCTTCCTCAATAGCCGCCTTCTTCTTGGCTGCCTCTGCCTCCGCTGCCTTCTTCGCCATCTCTTCCTGCGCCTTTTTCTTTTCTTCCTCTGCCTTATTCTCAGCATCGCCATACTGCGCAAGCTTTGATATCTCTGCACCCAGAGCATCCTCATCCTCATCGCCAAGATCGTACATACTCTTCACATCATTGGTTGGAGTACTCCGGTTTGGCACAATGCTGATGATATCATCTGCATCATCCTTGGATGCTTTGTTCTCCTGTGCTTTCCACTCTACACCATCGGAAATAATCGTTGTATTTCCCTGTTTTGTAAAGGATGCTTCCTCTTCTGCATCATCCCACCGAAACCTCACCACGGCATTACTTTTCAATTCTACGAGCGTAGCCGGCTGCTCACTACCATTCCATATAAAAATAAACTGATTACCTTTTTGGAATACGTCATCTGCAAACCATTCCGATAAACCGGCAGGGGTACTTAAACGAGAAAACAAGACTTTTACAGAAGACGAAAAAATGTACTCTAACTCTATCTTTCTTCTCATATTTCTAAATTTTGAGCCAAATTACTCAAAAAAAATATAAGTACCAAACAGACCGAAAAAAATAGCATTCGCTCAGGAGAGCAAATCAGGCTCAAGCAAAGGTATCCTGACCGAATTCCTGTCTGACTGCCCCAACCAATCTGACTTTCCATTCTTCACCTTTATTCTGATCCAAATGAGATAAGCGATTAATAATATCCGCCACAGAAAGACGATGAAAATCCACTGCCGGGAAATAAGAAACATCATCGTCTTCTTTTACTTCGACCAGGATTTTATGATCTACCAATTCCTGTAGGATTACTCTGACTTTACTGGAACTCATTCGGAGTCTTTTACAAACCATAGCCAGCGTAGGACTTCCTTGTCCATGAATATACAAATCGGAAATATATCGCAACATCCGCAACGTCACTTCAACGTTATCCACCCATTTATTATCCGCATTCATTGCATTCCGGTACAAGAAATGGCGGTTGCGCATAATATAACACAGCTCCGTTCCCCACAAAACGATACTCCAACTCAACTGTAACCACACCAATAAAAGAGGCAAAGCGGCCAATCCACCATAAATCGCATTATACGAGCTCACACCGATCTGGAAACGCAAATAGAACCATTGTACAATTTGAAAAACAGTACCTCCTGGAATACAGAATGATTGTAATCCAACACCGATTGTTTTAGCAGCATCTTCTGCTTTAGTATCACCATTTTTAATTGCCATAGCAGCACCAACTGTATATGCCCAACAAGCATTTTCGAAACAAATTGGTTGTGTAGATTTTACGATATCATAAACGTTGATACCTTTTTCATCACAAATAGCTTTTGCTTCTTCGATTGATTTGATATCATATTTAGCTAATGCAGCGTTAATTTGATCAATTCTTCTTTCATAACTTTCAAATAATGCCATTTTTTCGTATCCTCCTATTATTCTTTTCTTGGATCGATGTATTTAGCAGCATCGTTGAATCTACCGTAGTTACCTTTAGCAGCTTCTAAAGCTTCATTAGCATCTTTTCCATCTTTAATCATTTCCATCATTCTACCTAAGTTAACGAATTCGTAACCGATAATTTCATCATTTGTATCTAAAGCGATACGAGTAATGTAACCTTCAGTTAATTCTAAGTAACGAGGTCCTTTTAATTTAGTAGAGTATGATGTACCTACCATTGATCTTAAACCTTTACCTAAGTCTTCAAGACCAGCACCTACAGGTAATCCACCTTCAGAGAATGCTGATTGAGTACGTCCATAAACGATTTGTAAGAATAATTCTCTCATAGCTGTGTTAATAGCGTCACAAACTAAGTCAGTATTTAAACCTTCTAATAAAGTTTTACCAAGATCGG
>OGYM01002152.1_pt1 | contig 13213 bp, 8 predicted proteins | sample 1576491 | NCBI WGS metagenome assembly OGYM01 (sample SAMEA3541515, study PRJEB24748) | human gut metagenome | biome: human gut; feature: human-associated habitat; material: faeces | place: China | collected 2012 | reverse complement strand
GGTGTCAACTTCAACAAGGAGCTTGAACAGATTGATATTCATGCAGTTGCCGACGCAGTTATTTTGAATACCGATAAGGCATATGCCCAAGTAGTTAAAGCTAGGGAAATGAAGAATGTGGCCGATAGGTATCATACTGTGCTGGTTGAGTTGCATAAGAATGTGGAAAGTGCATATCGTCATGGGTTAAAGCCTCAGAATGACGTGCTGAAAGTGCAGGTAAAATTGAATGAAAGTGAACTCAATATGCGCAAAGCAGAGAACGCATTGCGCTTGGCAACAATGAATTTGTGTCATTTTATTGGTAAACCTTTAATTGCAGATATACAGGTGTCGGGAGACTATCCTGAAGTGAAAGAGAATATAATGATGCAGGTATCGGATATTACGGCTCGTCCTGAATATGGCATTTTAAATAAACAAGTAGCTATGGCAAAACAGCAAGTGAAATTGAATCGTAGCGAACTGTTGCCTAAGGTTGGTGTTAAAGGCTCATATAATTATATTCATGGTTTGGAAGTAAATGATGAAACATTTTTGTATAAAGGAGGATTTTCAGTCTTATTGAATGTCAGCGTTCCTCTTTTTCACTTTGGAGAGCGTATCAACAAAGTGCATGCCGCCAAAGCTAAGTTGGAACAGACTCGTTTGGAGCAGGCTGATATGAATGAGAAAATGCTGTTGGAATTGACTTTGGCTGCTAACAATTTGGATGAGGCTCGCTTAGAAAGTGAACTTTCCGACCGTTCTTTGCAACAGGCAGAAGAGAATATGAGGGTGAGTAAGAAGCAGTATGAGGTGGGTTTAGAAACTTTATCGGATTATCTTGAAGCTCAAACTTTATGGCAACAGGCTTATTGTGTACAAGTGGATGCTCATTTCCGTCTGTATTTGAATTATGTGGAATATTTAAAGGCTACCGGAACTTTGTCACAAAGCAGTTCATATTGAAATGTCTTTCAAAAAGATGTAAATTCGTGGGAACAATGGGAGTTTCATGAGAACAATCATTAGTGGCTCTATGCTGCTTGAATACTTCTATCTTCAATCAATAGCAAATAATGTCTGTTCTTACAGACGCCCTAATTCCCCCAAGTTTTCAGACTGAGCCAACTGAACCCTTGAACCGGTAAACCAGCGCAATTCAGGTATAAAAAAAGAGAGTTACTTTTGTGTAACTCTCTGATTCTTTGGTAATCCGCTTGGGTTATGAACCAAGCATTATTTGTTCCTCAATATCAATGCTTTCAGATTTTTAGCTTTGCATCCGTCACGCTTTAGCCCTTAAAAACTGTCTGCTGTTGTCCGGTGTCTGTCTGCCAACATCTTGGGTTCAAATGTACGCATTATTTTTGGATTATGCAAACCTTTGAAAATAAACATTCTAAGGTTAGTGCAAGGTGCAAGCTATATATAGATATATACTTGCACCTTGCACTAAAGAAGTAATTATATTCATATATTGCTATTTTTTAGTATATTTGTCGCTATATCTCTATGTTAGAGATTAATAATACTGTTTAAAGATGCAAGTTAATATAAAACAAGCGATAAGATTGTTCTTTTCCAATCCTTCTTTGGATATGGTCTTTATTGAAGCCATAGCTAACTCTTTGGATGCGGATGCATCTAAAATTAGCATTTGTATCAGTATTGACGAGTTAGGAAAACAGGAAACATTGAAAATAACAGTTCAAGACAATGGAGTAGGATTTACCCAAGAACGTTATGGGAAATTTTGTAAGTTACTACAAGTCGAAGATTCTACATTCAAGATAAAAAATAATCCCAAAATCAGGGCTGCAACCCGCTTTTTCATGACCAAAGCCTCCCCTGCCATCGTCTTTGGCCGGGCGCTGCCCGGCAAGAATGTTTTTTGCTTTGGTGATATTGTATGCGGTATAAGGGAAGTTTATTGCAGCCGCATGGTATTACCAATCATCTTTTTCTGTGTTGGCGGTGGAGCCTTGTCAGAATGGGCAGATTCTATTATAATACTGATAGAGCGTTAACCAATAGAAGGACGGAATACGATGAGAGTTTGTTTTTATACCCTCGGCTGTAAAGTCAACCAGAACGAAACGGGTGCGTTGGCCCAGCTGTTTGAGCAAAATGGGTTTACCGTAGTGGAAGAAAAAGACGGTGCGGATGTTTATGTGGTCAACAGCTGCACCGTGACGAACTTTGGCGACCAGAAAAGCCGCAAATGGCTGCGCCGCGCCAAACGCGAAAACCCCGGCGCGGTGACAGTTCTGACGGGCTGTTACCCGCAGGCGTTCCCGGAAGAAGCCGCTAAAATTGAAGAAGCCGATGTGGTAACGGGTTCCGGCAACCGCCACGCCATTTTGCAGGATGTGCAGAAAGTGTTGAACGGCGAGGAAACCAAGGTGGTGGACATTCGCCCGCACCAGAAGGGCGAAAGCTTTGAAGAGCTGCCGATGGACCGCTTTGCGGATCACACCCGCGCATTTGTGAAGGTAGAAGATGGCTGCAACCGCCGCTGCGCTTATTGCGTGATTCCCCGCGCCCGCGGCCCGGTGCGCAGCCGCAGCGAAATAAGCATTCTGGAAGAACTGCGCCGCCTGGCGGCATCCGGTTACTGTGAAGTTGTGCTGACGGCAATCAGCCTGCCCAGCTATGGCAAAGATACCGGAACGGGCCTGGCGGAGCTGGTGGAACATGCGGCGGCTGTGGCGGGCATTGAGCGCATCCGCTTGGGCAGCCTTGACCCGGATATGCTGACGGATGACGATATCCGCCGCCTGGCTGCTGTGCCGAAGCTTTGCCCGCAGTTCCATCTGAGCCTGCAAAGCGGCAGCAGCAAGACTCTGCGCGCCATGCGCCGCCCTTATACCACGGAACAGTATGCCGCCGTTGCCGCAAAGCTGCGAGAAGCTTTTGGCGAGGAAAACGTGAGCATTACGACCGATGTGATTGTGGGCTTTCCCGGCGAGACGGAGCAGGATTTTGAGGACAGCATGGCATTTGTGGCAGGACAGCGCTTTTTGAAAGTACATGTTTTCCCCTATTCTCGCCGCGAAGGAACGCCCGCGTTCGATTTTCCGAATCAGGTTCCGGAGCATGAAAAGGAATCCCGCAGCCGTCGCATGACCGCCGCTGTGGAGAAGGTACGCGCAGAACTGGCCCATGCAGCACAGGGGCGCACGGCACAGGTGCTGCTGGAAACCCCACTGTCCTCCACCTTGTTCACCGGATACACCAAACAATATCTGCCAGTTGTGGTCAATGCGCCGGGACACAAAAGCGGTGAAATCGTGACCGTAACACTGGGTGAATGGGACGGCAAGCGCTGCCGCGCCCAGGCACAGTGATGGACAAGGTGGGAAAACATAAAATTTGCGCGGTTTTTTCTTGAATTTCCGGGTTTTCCTCTTGTAATAAAGGCGGTTTCTTGGTAAAATCTTAACAGGAGCCGTATCGTTATTATTTTAACTTAGAGCATGGAGAACAGCAATTTCCATTGCGGCGCACATCCAGCAAATGTGCGTGTGCGGGGCCGAACCGCGGCTTTGCATATACGGCCAATTAGAAGTTTTGTGTAAGGAGCATAAGCACAATGAGAGGCATTTATACCCCTGTAACCGACATTCGGCGCAAGGTATTTACCGAAGTTGCCCGCATGTCCTATGAGAGCAATGAAATGGCAGATTACGCGAAGGAAATCCGGGACCTGCCCTTTAAGATCATGCCCGGCGAGGACTCTTCGCTGCGCAGCAGCATCTTCCTGGAGAGAGCGATTGTTTCTGAACGCATCCGTCTGGCTATGGGCCTTTCTCTGCGCCCGGTTACCGAGAGCGTTTCCGCTACCGAAGACCTGGAGCACAGTGTAATTGCTGACAAGTACTATGAGCCGCCGCTGATCAACGTTATCAAGTTTGCCTGTAACAAGTGCCCGGAAAAGATCATAAAGGTTACCAGCATGTGCCAGGGCTGCCTGGCTCACCCCTGCCAGGAGGTCTGCCCCAAAAAGGCAATCAGCTTCCGCAATGGCCGCAGTCACATTGATCAGGATCTCTGCATCAAGTGCGGCCGCTGCGTAACCACCTGCCCGTACAACGCCATCGTCAAGGTGGAGCGCCCCTGCGCCAAGGCTTGCGGCGTTGGTGCTATTCGTTCTGACGAGCATGGCCGCGCAGATATTGATTACAACAAGTGCGTATCCTGCGGTATGTGCCTGGTCAACTGCCCGTTCGGCGCTATCGTGGATAAGGGCCAGATCTTCCAGCTGATCCAGTCCATCAAGCGCGGAGATGAAGTCATCGCCATCGTGGCACCTGCCTTTGTCAACCAGTTCCCCAACATGACCCCCGCCAAACTGCGCGAGGCCATGAAGCGCCTGGGCTTTGCCAACACTGCAGAAGTTGCCATCGGTGCTGACCTGTGCACCATTGATGAAGCGCATGACTTCCTGGAGGAAGTTCCCTCCAAGCACCCGTTCATGGGAACCTCCTGCTGCCCGGCATGGAGCGTTATGGCCAAGAAGAACTTCCCCAAGTTTGCTGACTGCATCAGCATGGCCATGACCCCCATGGTGCTGACTGCCCGCCTGCTGAAGCAGGATCACCCCGCAGCCCGTATCTGCTTTGTCGGCCCCTGCGCCGCAAAGAAGCTGGAAGCCAGCCGCCACAGTGTGCGCAGCGAGGTTGACTTTGTCCTGACATTTGAAGAACTGATGGGCATGTTTGAAGCCAAGCAGATCAACTTTGATGACCTGCCGGATGACCCGAATGATAACTTCAACAATGCCAGTGCCGACGGCCGCGGCTTTGCCGTCAGCGGCGGTGTTGCACAGGCGGTCGTCAATGTCATCAAGAAGGAAGACCCGACCCGCGAAGTGAAGGTCGTTTCCGCACAGGGCCTGGCAGAATGCAAGAAGATGATGCAGCTGGCTGCTGCCGGCAAGTACAACGGCTATCTGCTGGAAGGTATGGCCTGCCCCGGCGGCTGCATTGCCGGTGCCGGCACTTTGGCTGATCCTGCCCGCAGCGCAATGATGCTGAACAAGTACAAGGCACAGGCAACGATGAAGACCGCTGCCGATACCCCGTACAAGGATATCCTGGATAAGCTGAAGTACTAATTTTTGCGGCGTAGCGGAAGTCGAGCCGATAGGCTGACCCGGTAAGCCAAAACAAAATATAATATAACGTTCCCCGGAACTGGTTTGCTGTTAGGGCAGAATGGTTCCGGGGAACGTTTTTGTTTTTTACATGCAGTTGTTAAAGCACTGCCCTGTGGACGACTTGTCTCTATCTACAAAAAGGAGTGTTAAGGAAAGCAGCAAGCCCGGTAGATCAGGTTTTGGCTGTTTGATAATTTAAGAGAGCTGACCGTCCATTTTCGCATAAAAAAATATAAGGCAATACCGCATAATTCTAAGTGCCGATACGGCGAGCGAGGGGCGGCAGCTGCTAAGCCAAAAGCGCAGATAATACTTTGTGTATTATTGAGCATTTTGGCAACGCAGATGCCGTGCCGCAGCCGCCGGAGCGGTGCTTAAGCCGTAAGGCGGGAATTATGCGGTGTTGCCATAAGGCATAAAAACAGCAAGGCCAAACAGAACATTGGCGTTGTCCGTCTGGCTTTGCTGTTTTATATTATTTGTGATATTTCATGCCATTGTTGATGGTGCAGGCGCGGTAGATCTGTTCCGTCAGTACAAGGCGGGCCAGTTGGTGCGGCATCGTGATGCGTCCCATGGACAGCTTTGCGTTGGCGGCTTTTTTTACAGAATCCGCCAGCCCGTGGGATGAGCCAATTACAAATGCAATATCCCCCGCCCCGCTATTGGCGCGGTCTGCAATCAGTTTTGCCAGCTCTTCACTGGAAAATTGTTTACCTTCCACGCAAAGTGCGGCGAGATATTCCCCTTTGCGCAGGCTGGAAAAAATGGCGGTTGCCTCTTTGTCCAGAGCTTTGCTGATTTGGGCGTCACTGGCGTTTTTATCTGCAATCGCAGCTTCTGGCAACTCAATAATACGGAAATTGCAGAAAGCGCCAAGACGCTTTTGATATTCGGCAACGCCTGCCGCAAAATAGGGTGCGTTCAGCTTTCCAACACAAATCAAATCAATATTCTGCATGGGGTACCTCAGAACTCTATGTAGGGGCTTACTTCATTGCGGGACTGTGCCTGAATCAGCACATCCCGCCCTGGCTGGATGCCAGCGGCAAGCAAGACATTGTATACTGTGGTTAGTGCCAGCTCTGGCGAATTGTTAGTTTGGCTGAGATGGCACAGCGCAAACTTTTTGCAGCCGTCCTGAATCAGGTCCAGCAGCTCGGCCGCACAGGCACGGTTGTCCAGGTGGCCGCGGTCGCTGGCAATACGCACTTTGAGATAATAAGGATACGGCCCACCGTGCAGGCTGAACGAGTCGTAGTTGGCTTCCAGCGCAACCAGGCTGCAACCGGCAAGGTTTTCCTGCACGACAGGAGTTAATACACCAAGGTCCGTGGCAAGCGCCATAATGTGGCCGTCCGGCGTTGTGACGCGGTAGCCACAGCACGGTACATCGTGGCTGGTGGGAAAGCTGGAAACACGGAATGTGCCAATATCCTCAGTGCGGCCATCCATGGCAATCGCGTCCAGTGCGGGCGGAATGGTTCCGCGGGAATAAAGCGTATCCAATGTGTCAGCACAGCCATAGACTGGCACCGAATAATGCTTGAAAAAAGTATCCAACCCGCTGACATGGTCTGAGTGTTCGTGCGTAATGAGAATGCCCTCACAGTCGGATACAGCAAGCCCCAGGCTGCGGAGCGCATTCAAGGTTGTACGGCAGCTTTTGCCCATATCGATCAGAAGGTACTTTCCCTCGTGCAAAATCAGGGCGCAGTTGCCGGAGGAACCGGAATACAGTGTGGTAAATAATGCCATAAAGAATGATATCCTTTTGAATTGCGGCTGCACGGGCGCATCAATGCAAAATACAGCCTTTGATGAAACGCTTTTGCCAACGGCCATAAAAAACAGGCCGCATTGCTGCGGCCCGTAAAAGCCAGTGTTACATTGCGCGAGTCATGCGTACAGGGGCTTCTACACGGCGGATATCCGCGCCAAGTGCCTGCAGCTTTTCTACAATGTTTTCGTAACCACGCTCAATGTGTGCGGTCTCGTCAATTTCGCTGACACCATCCGCGGCAAGGGCAGCCATGACCATTGCCGCGCCGGCACGCAGATCCAGCGCACGCAGCGGGGCGGGATACAGCTTTTTCACACCCTCAATAACGGCAACCTGGCCATCGACCTGGATGTTAGCACCCATACGGATCAGCTCGTCCACATAGCGGAAGCGGTTTTCCCAGATGCCTTCCGTTACAATGGAAGTGCCATCGGCCAGCGTCAGTAGCACTGTCATCAATGGCTGCATATCCGTCGGAAATCCGGGGTGCGGCATGGTCTTGATTTTAACCGGATGGATGGCACCGTGGCGCACAATGCGCATGGCATCATCGTATTCGGTCACTTCGCAACCAGCAGCGCGGAGCTTTGCGGTAATGGGCTCCATATGTTTAGGAATCACATTGTGCAGGGTCACATCGCCGCCGGTAATAGCTGCGCCAACCATATAGCTCCCCGCTTCAATCTGGTCCGGAATGATAGAATAAGAGCAACCATGCAGCTGCTTGACGCCACGAATCTTGATAACATCCGTACCGGCACCGTGCACATCAGCACCCATCATGTTCAGGCAGTTGGCAAGGTCTACAACATGCGGCTCACGGGCAACGTTTTCCAGAATGGTTAGGCCCTCCGCTTTCACAGCGGCCAGCATGGCGTTCATGGTGGCGCCAACGGAAACCGTATCAAAAAAGATATGGCTCCCAGTCAGGTGCTCTGCACGAACACGGATCATGCCGTATTCAACGGAATCATCGGCACCCATAGCGGTAAAGGCTTTCAGGTGCTGGTCAATCGGGCGCGGTCCCAGATTGCAGCCACCGGGCATGGCAACCTGACCGGCACCAAAGCGGCCCAGCAGCGCGCCCAAAAAATAATAACTGGCACGCATCTGGCGGGAAAGCTCGTTCGATACCTCGGTGCAGTTCAAATGGGTCGTATCAATTTCATATGTGCTTTTGCTAATCATGCGGATGCTGGCCCCCAGCTCGCTCAGGATCTGGAGAGAGGCCATAACATCGCTGATACAGGGAAGGTTTTCGATGGTACATTTATCTGCCGCGAGAATGGTGGCCGGCAAAATTGCCACAGCGGCATTCTTGGCGCCGCCGATAACGACATCGCCGTTCAGGGGCTTGCCCCCATGAATCACAAACTTTTCCAAGCAGCTACTCTCCTTTTAGGGTAAAACGTGCGAAACAGCCCACAGTAATCAGGAGCCACCGCACACCTATATCATATTATACACCATCCGGTGTACTTTGAAAAGCGCTGACCCTATTATTTGTAAAAAAATAGATAAATTGTAACCTGAATGAAATCTTTTTGCGCCAAATCTACAGGAAAATACCGGTATAACAGGGATGACTTGCATCATTCCCACCGCTTAGCGGGAAGCACGCATGCCGCCAAAGTAGGTCTGGGCGCTGAAACGAGCACCATTATAATACATCTCAAAGTGGCAGTGGTTGCCGGTAGAGTCACCCGTGGAGCCAACCAGGCCGATGACATCGCCCTGGTTCACGGCCTGGCCTGCTGTGCATTTCAGCTGCGACATATGCGCATACAGCGTGCGGTAGCCGTTGCCGTGGTCGATAATAACATAATTGCCATAGCTGTAATGCCAACCGGCAGTAACGACCTTGCCGGAATCCGATGCAATGATGGGGGTACCGTAAGCGGCACAGATATCGGCACCCTTATGGTAAGAGCTCATCCAGCGGCTGACATAGGTATAGTTCGGAACAGGCCATACAAATGTGCCGCTGCCAATGCGGGCAACCATGCCGCTGGCAAGCTTAGTACCTTTAACAATCAGCTGTGTGGTAGGGTTCTGCAAAACTTTATAATTGACAACTTCGCTGGAGCTTTCAACGCCGTCAATATAGGTGGTTTCGCGGGTAATCTCCTCGGTGCCGTCGGCACCTTCCTGCACAACAACCGTCTTGCCGAAATCATATTCGTCCGATTCACTTGTTTGGGTGTCAAACGGGATCGGCTCGGTATAGGTGCTACGCACGACCTCTTTGATCTGCAGCATATCCGGGTGCGAAACACCAGTCATAACAGCGGTTCCCTCATCCAGAACTTCATCGGTCCCGGTCAGATCGGGGTTTAATGCGGCCAGCGTATCCCAGGATACACCGGTATTATCCACAACTGTCTGAACAGTATCCCCCGCTGCTGCGGTGTAATAGGTGGGGCCGCCGCCCTGGTTCAGGGTACTGATCACATTGTTGTAATCCAAAATGGAAGAAAGCAGATAAATGCCGTCAACCAGCTTGATGTCATGTACAAAGCTGACGCGCTTGTTCTGGTCCATTGCGTTGACGTAAGGCGCTTTAATACTTTCCAGATAGGTGCGCAGATGGTCGCCTTCCGTGGTGACAAAACGCAGGGAATCATCCACATAGACAGCGGTTGCTTCGCCGATCTGGTCACTGGAAGCGCACAGAATGGCGTCCGCAGCTTCGGTTTCCGTCATGGTGCTGCTGCCGGATTCCAGCGTGTAGGTAGGGGTAACATCCCAGCTGTCATCCGAAACCTGTGCGCCGGTGGAAGCCATAACAGCTTCCGCATTGGTGATACGGGAACGCACATCTTCACGGGCGCTTTCAAATACCTGTTCGCTGGCTACCGTGCCGACAGACGATCCATTAACCTGAACATTCAGAACAAAGTTCTGGTTCAGCCCGCTCTGCACCACATACAAAAAGCCTGCCGCCGCAGCAACCGGCATAATGTAAGAAAGCGCGTTCAGCAGCAGCGGCAAAAATTGCCGTGCGGCATGGGCGAAATAACGGAGTTTTTCCTTGCGGATGGTATGGGCGCTTTCGTCAGAAAGTTCATCCGAAATTGCGCGGAAATGGCGTATGCCGGAGCCAACCACCTGGAACGGCTCGACGATATCCTCGCACAGGGTAATGATGCCGAGAGCAAACGGGCGGATGATTGCGACAAGCAAACGGGCTGCGTTCATGCCAATGGCAGAAGCAACTTTGTAAGTACCGCGCACAGCGCAAACCACGGCATACTCGACCCAAAAGCCGATCATGTACAAGGCATCGCCAATCAGGTTCGCGTGCGGAACACGCGCCAGTACCTGACGGAAGCTGTGATGGCGGCGGGCTTTTTTTGTTCTGCGCCGCCAGGCGTGTACGGTCAGCTTGCAGCGCAGGCCGTCCAACCAGAGGGTAAAACCGCTGTGAGTACGGATAGAAGATACAGGTGCTTTATTTTGTTGTTCAGTTTGATTCTGTTGTTCCAAATGGGTAGGATTTGTGCTCAAAAGGGGCTCCTTTCCGCGCGTAAAGGCGCGTGCATGGGGTTATAGGGTGCAATGTAGGCATTTTGTGCTACTCAGCGCAGGGCAGCACGGATTGTAACATTGTTTGAATCTCTTCTTTGTCTGGCAGATAGGCTGCGCAGCAGGCGGCCAGAAAATCCTCCGGCAAAGGGCTCTGCACCCGGCGGGGCTCATGGTCCGCGGGGCGGTTGAACCGCAACACTGCGCAATGCAGGGCGTGACGCGCAATGATATCCGTATGGCCGCCGTACAAACTATCCCCCGCCAGCGGGTGGCCGAGCCAGGAAAAGTGAACGCGGATCTGATGGGTACGGCCCGTTACCGGAAAACAGGAAACCAATGCATGGGAAGCGCTGGCGGCCAGCACGGTGTATTCCGTCACGCTGGGCTTGCCGTCTTCCCTTACACAGCGGCCAATGATGGAATCGCCGCGGCGCGCAATCGGGACGTCAATGCGGCCCGACCCAACGGGCAGCGGGCCTTCCACCAGGGCAAGATAACACTTTTGTGCAGTCTTGGCGAGTTCCGGCGCGGCAAAGGCATTCTGCGCACACAGCACAAGGCCGCTGGTGTTTTTATCAATGCGGTTGACCGGGCGGAATACGCCATCCTCGCCGCGGCATTTCAGGCGGTACAGCCAGCCGTTCGCAAGGGTCCCGCTGGTATGGTTTAATGTGGGGTGTACCGCAATGCCGGCAGGTTTGTTCAATACAGCCGCAAACTCATCCTCATAGATAACATCAATAGGCAGCGGCTCCGGCTGAACATCGGTGGGAGGCTCAGGAGGCAGAGCGAACGAAACAATCTGCGCTGTTGCAACGCGGTAATCTGCATGGACGGGGATGACCTCATCCCCCAGCCGCACACAGAAGCCGGTGCCCTGATATTTGACCGCCTTGATGCAGGCGGAGCTGACACCCATGGTGCGCAGAAAAATATTCAGGCGCATGCCATTGCAGGATGTGGGCACGCGGAAATGCAGCATCTGCATCAGTTTGACCTCCGTTCGGAACCGCCGGAGCGGCTCATACGCAATGTATTATAACACAAAAAAACAGCAGTTGCAAATGATGCAAAAATATGGTATGATAATACACAAACGAGTGGAACATACGACGGCGGGGCGGCTTGACCGCCCTGAGGAAAGTCCGGGCTTCACAGAGGCATGGCAACTGCTAACGGCAGCCGGGGGTGACCCTAGGGATAGTGCAACAGAAATAGACCGCCGCCCCCAACAGGCGGTAAGGATGGAAAGGCGAGGTAAGAGCTCACCAGCGCACTGGCGACTTTGCGGCTATGTAAACCCTGCTCGAAGCAACATCCGTATGGGACATTATGCGGAGTCTCGCGCGTCCCGGTGATGGCGTGAGCCTTGCGGCGACGCAAGGACAAGATAGATCGTCGTTTGATACAGAACCCGGCTTACGGTCCAGTCGTTTTTTCTTTGTTTTTTGCAAAAGCACATCTGTTTTTTGGTGCAGATGTGCTTTTTTGTATTTTTCCGCATAAAAAAGCGCACTATCTGGCAAAAAGTGCTTGTTTATTTCAGATAAATCGTATATAATGTAGTGTACGCCTGTGGTTGTGCCAAGATAGAGGATGGCACGCACAGGATTATGAAGGGAAACGTATATATTTTATTTAGGGGGATCGTACTTATGGCTGATTACTTTGCAATGGATCACGACGAACTCACCGCTGAAAAGACCGCGCTGGAGGCCCAGTACAAGAAGTTTCAGGGTATGAACCTGAAGCTGAACATGGCCCGCGGCAAGCCCGGCCCTCACCAGATGGATCTGGCCATGGACCTGCTCAAGATGGACAACTACATCACCGACAACGGCTTTGACACCCGCAACTACGGTGAGCTGGAGGGTCTGCCCGAAGCCCGCGCACTGTTTGCCGATGTGTTCGGCGTGCAGCCCGGCGAGGTTTTCGTGGGCGGCAACTCCAGCCTGCAGCTGATGTACAACCTGGTCGCCATCGGCATGATGTTCGGTTTCCAGGATTCCCCGAAGCCCTGGGGCCAGGTCGAGCACCGCAAGTTCCTCTGCCCCGTGCCCGGCTATGACCGCCACTTTGCCATCACCGAGGAGATGGGCTTTGAGCTGATCTCCGTGCCCATGAGCCCCGACGGCCCCGACATGGACATAATTGAAAAGCTCGTCGCCGAGGATGACACCATCAAGGGAATCTGGTGCGTGCCGCAGTACTCCAACCCCGACGGCTACACCTACAGCGACGAGACGATCCGCCGCTTTGCCGCGCTCAAGACCGCCGCCCCCGATTTCAAGATCTTCTGGGATGAGGCGTACATCGTCCACCACCTGACCGATGAGATCATCGAGACGCCGGTTTTGCTGAACGAGGCCAAGAAGTACGGCAATGAGGACCGTGTCTTTATGTTCACCTCCACGAGCAAGATCACCTTCCCGGGCGCGGGCATCTCCGCCATCGCCTGCAGCGAGAACTCGATGAAGTACATGTGCAAGCGCTTCTCGACGATGATCATCAGCTACGACAAGATGAACCAGCTGCGCCATGTCCGTTTTCTCAAGAATAAGGCCGGTGTCCTGGCCCACATGGCCAAGCATCGCCGCCGCCTGGTGCCCTGCTTTGACGCCGTCAAGACCACCTTTGCCGAGGAGCTGACCCCCTGCGGCAACATCGCCCACTGGACGAACCCGAAGGGCGGTTACTTCATCAGCCTGTACGTCATGCCCGGCTGCGCCAAGCGCGTAGCCCAGCTGTGCAAGGACTGC
>OGYM01002147.1_pt1 | contig 13227 bp, 11 predicted proteins | sample 1576491 | NCBI WGS metagenome assembly OGYM01 (sample SAMEA3541515, study PRJEB24748) | human gut metagenome | biome: human gut; feature: human-associated habitat; material: faeces | place: China | collected 2012 | reverse complement strand
GCCGTGACAATCAGGACATTTTTCGGCTCTGTTTATGCGAATTTTCACGGTCTTGCCCTTGCAGGCTTCCATGAAGTCAAGAACAACGTTCGCTCTTATATCCTCGCCGCGTCTTGGCGCGTTAGGGTTGGCAGAACGTCCGCCACCAAAGCCTCCGCCAAATCCACCGAAAATGGAATCGAAAATATCGCCCATATCGCCAAATCCGCCGAAGCCTCCTGCACCTGCTCCACCGCCTGCACCGTAGTTCGGGTCTACGCCTGCGTGACCAAACTGGTCATATCTTGCTCTTTTATCTTTATCTGAAAGCACCTCATAAGCTTCATTTACTTCCTTGAACTTCTCCTCGCACTCTTTGTCGCCGGGGTGAAGGTCAGGGTGATACTGCTTTGCAAGCTTACGGAATGCCTTTTTTAATTCATCGTCTGTGGCAGTTTTAGAAACGCCAAGCACTTCATAGTAATCTCTTTTTTCAGCCATATAAACGCCCATGCTCTGTAAGCTGCAGATCGTGAAAGTCTTGGGGCATGGGCTTGCCTCCTTTTTGTAAGTATAGTCCTTTCACGCTTTTCACACAGCCTTTTAATACGGCAATAGCCCCTGCTCGGAAAATCGGAGCAGAGGCAGCCGTTATGATTTATTCTGCGTCAGTAAATTCAGCGTCTATAACGTCGTCGCCACCGTTGTTTGAAGCGCCGCCGTTGCTGCCGCCATTTGCTCCGCCCATGTTGTTAGGGTCAAAGCCTGCGGCACCGCCTGCTGCCTGCTGTGCCTGTGCAGCCTGCTGATATACCTTAGTTGCAACGCCCTGGAATGTTTCCTCAAGCTCCTTGTGCTTAGCCTTGATAGCCTCAATATCAGTACCCTTGAGGGCTTCCTTAAGAGCGTCTATCTTAGCCTGACAAGCTGACTTGTCAGCAGCGTCTACCTTGTCGCCGAACTCGCCCAGTGACTTTTCAGCCTGGAAGCAAAGCTGGTCAGCAGCGTTTCTAGCGTCAACGTCCTCTTTCTTCTTAGCGTCCTCTGCTGCGAATGCCTCAGCTTCCTTGACAGCCTTATCTATATCGTCCTTAGACATATTTGTTGAAGAAGTGATCGTAATGTTCTGCTCCTTGCCTGTGCCAAGATCCTTAGCGGAAACGTGTACGATACCGTTAGCGTCGATATCGAATGTTACCTCGATCTGTGGAACGCCTCTTGGAGCAGGAGCGATTCCGTCAAGTCTGAACATACCGAGCTGTTTGTTGTCCTTTGCGAACTCACGCTCACCCTGAAGTACGTTGATATCAACGGCTGACTGATTATCAGCGGCAGTTGAGAATATCTGTGACTTCTTTGTAGGTATAGTTGTGTTTCTCTCGATGATCTTTGTGCAGATACCGCCCATTGTTTCAAGACCAAGTGACAGTGGAGTTACATCGAGGAGGAGCAGACCGTCCTTAACGTCGCCTGCAAGTACACCGCCCTGATATGCAGCGCCAAGTGCTACGCACTCATCCGGGTTGATGCCCTTGAATGGCTCTTTGCCAAGGAATTTCTTAACAGCTTCCTGAACGGCTGGTATTCTTGAAGAACCGCCGACCATAAGGACTTTCTGGAGGTCGTTAGCTGACAGACCTGAGTCTGAAAGTGCCTGACGAACTGGTCCCATTGTTGATTCAACAAGGTCAGCTGTCATTTCGTTGAACTTAGCCTGTGTAAGTGTCATTTCAAGATGCTTTGGACCTGTAGCGTCTGCTGTGATGAATGGGAGAGAGATAGTTGATGAAGCAGTAGAAGAAAGCTCTATCTTAGCCTTCTCAGCAGCTTCCTTGAGTCTCTGCATTGCCATTTTATCGCCTGAGAGGTCAACACCCTCAGCCTTCTTGAACTCTGCGATCATCCAGTCGATAATTCTCTGGTCGAAGTCGTCGCCGCCCAGGTGGTTGTTACCTGCTGTAGCAAGAACTTCTGTAACACCGTCGCCCATTTCGATGATAGATACATCGAACGTACCGCCGCCAAGGTCATAAACCATTACCTTCTGATCGTCTTCCTTATCGATACCGTAAGAAAGTGCAGCGGCTGTTGGCTCATTGATGATTCTCTTTACTGTCAGACCTGCGATCTGACCTGCGTCCTTAGTAGCCTGTCTTTGTGCGTCTGTGAAGTAAGCAGGAACTGTGATAACAGCCTCTGTTACCTTTTCGCCCAGATAAGCCTCAGCGTCAGCTTTCAGCTTCTGGAGTATCATAGCTGAAATTTCCTGTGGAGTGTAATCCTTGCCGCCCATGTGAGCCTTGTAGTCAGAGCCCATATGTCTCTTGATAGAAATTACAGTGTTGTCATAGTTTGTAACTGCCTGTCTTTTAGCTACCTGACCGATAAGTCTGTCGCCGTTCTTTGAAACGCCAACTACTGACGGAGTTGTTCTTGCACCCTCGCTGTTAGGGATAACAACGGCTTCGCCGCCCTCCATAACTGCTACACAAGAGTTTGTTGTACCTAAATCTATACCGATGATTTTGCTCATAAGATCAAGTCCTTTCAAAATTTACTTAATTTATATCAAGACCTTAAGTCCCGATGTCTTTGTTTATGGGTTTGCTACTATTACCATTGCGTGTCTTATTACCTTGCCGCCTATGGTGTAGCCGTTTTGGAGAACCTGCGCCACAATATTTTCACCAAGGTCAGGGTCGTCAACTGTGCTTACAGCCGTTGCAACGTTCGGGTCAAATTCCTTGCCCGCAAGCTCCATTACCTCAACGTTGAGCTTTTTAAGTGCGTCGCTGAACTGATTGAATATCATTTCAACACCCTGTTTATAAACTGCGTCCTGAGTTTCTGTGCCTAACGCTCTTTCAAAGTTGTCAAACACCGGCAGGAAGCCGTTTATCACATTTCCCTTTGCTGTGTCTGTAAGCTCCAGTCTTTCTTTTGCGCTTCTTTTTCTGAAGTTATCATATTCAGCCATAAGTCTGAGATACTTGTCATTTGCTTCGGCAAGCTCTTTTTTCAGCTTTTCTGTTTCGCTCTCCTCCGCCTTCTTCTCTGTATCCTCAGTGGCATTTTCTGCGGTATCCGCCGCTTCTTTTACTTCTTCGCTTTCAGCAGAGGTGTTTTCCTCTTTTTCAAGCTCGGTGTCCTTTTCAGTTTCCTTACTCAATTTACGCCGCCTGCCTTCCTTTTTATTCATTTTCGTCGTCTTCTTTGTTTTGCTCTTGTGGCTTTTCGGATATCATTTCCGATATCTTTCCTGTGAAATACTCGAGATATGGGATAAACTTCGCATAGTCGAGCCTCATAGGTCCTATAAGCCCCAGCGCACCTGCTGTTTTGCCGTCCTTTGAGAACGGAGCTGTTATAATAGAGGAGTTGTGGATAACAAACCCGTCACGCTCAGGGGAGAACATAACGTGAAGCCCTGAGAACGTTTCGTCAATAAATCCTTTAAGCTCCTTCTGATTATCGAGAAAGCTTATTATCTCATTTTGGTTGAAGTCCTTGCAGGTGAGAAGATTACTCTGACCTTTGATAGACACGCTGCTCATTTCCTTTGTCATCTTCATTATCTCGGAAACAAGCGGTGAAAGGGTCATCATGTACGTTCCCATTGCTTCTGTGAGCTTTTCAAGATAAGCGTCCGAAAGACTGTCGATAGGCACGCCGTTGAGATTTTCCTTTACGAAGTTATCAAAAAACTCAAGCTGATCCTGACTGAGGTCGAACTCCAATCGGCAAACCTTATTCTTAATAGAGCCGTTGGACGTTATCATCAAAATAACGTACATTCTCTTTCCTGTAGGTATTACCTCTACCTTTGAGATAAGGGAGAACTTTGGCGTTGCGTTTGCGACCACTGCCGCACATTTCGTAAGATCCGCCAATGCCATTGAAGCCTTGTTCACAAGGTCTTCCTCTGTGACATATTCCTGCGGTATCATTGAATCCAGCATCTTCTTTTCATTTGCTGTAAGCTGGTTTTGCTCCATGAGCTGGTCAACATAAAGCCTGTAGCCCTTATATGTTGGTATCCTGCCTGCGGAGGTGTGTGGCTGTTCGAGATAGCCTTGCTTCTCAAGCTCTGCCATTTCATTTCTTATGGTCGCTGAGGACGCTTTGACGTGAGCCATTATCGCCTTTGAGCCTACAGGCTCGCCTGTTACGATGTATTCATTGACTACCGCTGAAAGTATTTTCAGCTTGCGGTCGTCCATTTGCTCACCACCCGTTCTTCTTGTTAGCACTTATTGTATTTAAGTGTTAGCACTCTTTCTTCTCGAGTGCTAAGTATAGTTTATACCCTTTTGACGATTTTGTCAAGGGGTTTAAGACTATTTTTCTCACAAATTTCAAAAATATTTGAACTTCTTTTCCGTCATATTGCACAACGCTTTGCTGAAAATGCAAAAAAAGCGGGCAGACCGCAGTGGTCTGTCCGCCCGATGTTGGAAAAAGATCAGATAAAATTATTCTTTTGTATAAGCAGAAAGATCAGGAACAGCAAGCAGGCTGTCATCTGCTTCGCCCATGGAATCTACAGTGAAATAAACTGCACTTGATTCGTCAGCACCCTCTGGGAGCAGAACTACCTGCTTAAGGTCATATGTAGCGCCGTCAAAGCCGTAAACTATCTGACCCTCACCGCCTGAAACGGCACTGTCGAGCTTATAATACTCGTGAACAACGTTTGTTGTTTCGTCAATATATGCGTGGTCAAAATCGAGAGCCGCCCCGAAGAGAATGTCAGAGTCCTTCCAAGCGTTCTCGTCAGCGTCATCTACCGAGTAAGTAGTTGTTGCCTCAGAAACGTTATACTTCTTGCCGTCGCCTGGGTAAACAGCATATGACTTCATGCCCTGTATTGTACTTGACTCGTAAGCCTTGCCGTCCTTTACGCAGATAGTATATTTTGTTCCGCTGTTTGACATCTGACCCTCAAGGGTAACGAGGTAGCCGTCTGCATATTTTTCTTTGAGCTGCTCAAATGCTCTGAAATCGCCGTCAACGTCATAATCTGTTGTGCCTGCGTTTGTGGAAGTGCTGTCAGCGGAGCTTTCGTCTGCTGTGCTTTCAACAGGAGCAGCCGATTCTGCGGCAGCCGTCGTTGTAGTAGTTGTTTCAGCCTTTGAAGAGCTTGCAGTATCGCTCTCCGAGCAGCCTGCCATTGCTGTACACATTGCCAAAGCTGCAATAATAGTTACCATTTTCTTGTTCATAATATTTTGCCTCCGAAAAATGACAAGAATTACTCGGCTGACTCAGCGCCTGACTCAACATCGAGTTCAGCGTCATAAGGGATATCGTCAGTGCTCATATCGAAAGACTGCTCTGTCCAACTGTCAAAATCGTCAGGGAGCTTGACTTCAACGTTTTCAGTTGTGAATGAGTTTACTGTAACAGTAGTCGTTGAGCCGTCAGAGATAGTTTCTATCTTAACAAGATCCTTTGTGTCAGCATTGAAGTAATACTTGAATGTTGTTGTGAAAGAATAATCGTCAGAATTGCTTGTGTCGAGAGTTACGCCTGATTCAAGCTCAATGCCCGAATCTTCTGCTTTTTCAAAAGTTTCGCAGATAAGACCGTCGTCAGTTGTTTCAGAGCTTATGAACTTGTAGCTGTCGTTAATGCCGTAGCCTATCTCGCTCTTGAAGTCGTCGATAGATTCTTCCATATCAACAGTGTAATACGTTTTTGACTCGCTGTCAAGTGTGTACATAACGCCGTCGATACTATAGATATCCATATCCACGCCCATAACTTTCATTTTCATGTGCATATTGCCGCCTGCTATCTCAACAACAGCTGATGAATTGTCATATTCGCTTGCCACTGTCATGTCGATAGCAAGGCTCTCGCCCTGTATCTTCTTTGTATACTGCGCTGTGAGAGTATCCTCGAGATCTGTGGCTGTGCCTGCTTCTGAAGCAGTTGACTCGTCAGCGGCTGCGCTTGTTTCTGCCTTTGATGTGCTGTCTGCTTTTGATGAGCTTGAAGAACTGCTGTCAGAACAGCCTGCCATTACTGCGCATGACATTATAAGTGAAACGAGAAGTGCAGTTATTTTTTTCATATAAATACCTCTTTCTGAAATTTTAATAAATTATTATTGTTATATAACCTATACTCAAAACTATAACATATTTCACAAATAACGTCAATAGATTTTGTGAAATATTTTTCCCTTTTCGTATCGAATCACAAATCAGCAAAGCTAAGAATGCATGATTTAGGTATTTATAATCAAACATATTTGTGGTATAATGTGAATAGTAAGAATAAAAGGAGCGAATTATGAGATACGATAATATACATAAAGGCAAATTTCTATCAAGACCGAACAGGTTTATCGCCAACGTTGAGATAGATGGCAAGTCTGAGGTCTGCCATGTGAAAAATACGGGCAGATGCAAAGAGCTTTTGGTGGAGGGGTGTACTGTTTGGCTTGAACATTCAGACAGCGAATCGAGAAAGACCGCTTTTGACCTTGTGGCTGTGGAAAAAGGTGACAGGCTCATAAACATGGACAGCCAAGCCCCGAATAAGGCGGTAGGGGAGTGGCTGAAAGAAAAAATGCCTTTTGGCGAGGGCTTCTCGGTCTATCCCGAAAAGAAATACGGCAATTCACGCTTTGACTTTTACTTAGAGTCGCAGGATAGGAAGATCTTCATGGAGGTAAAGGGCTGTACGCTGGAGAAAGACGATGTTGTGCTTTTCCCTGACGCTCCTACCCTCCGTGGGGTGAAGCATATAGAGGAGCTTTCTCACTGCCTTGACAAGGGGTATGAAGCTTATATAATGATACTCGTTCAGATGAGCGATGTGAAATATTTCACTCCAAATTATGACACTCACCCTGAGTTCGGAGAGGCTTTGGAGAAAGCTTCCCGAAAGGGCGTGAAGATACTATGCTATGACTGCAACGTGACCCATGACTCTATGACAGTGGGCAAGCCTGTTAAGGTGAAGCTGGGCAGGTAATATGACGGCTCGTCCTGCATATACATTATAATACTAAGATGTATATGGGAGTGACAGCATTGGATATAAAGAAAGTCTGCCTGCGTTGTGTTGCAGTTATAATTGTGGCGTTCGTTATGCCCACGGGTATATGGCTTTATGCAAGATCTGCAAGCAGGTTCGGCAGGGTGGCGGCTGTGGCGGCAGGGGTGGCTATGGGAGAATACAAGCCTTATTTTTCCGCTGATGATGATAGCAAAGCAACTGCCCAGACCGCATATCCAAGTAAACTTGAAGCGGCGGTGGTGTCAAAGCACAGCATATGGGATATGGATATGGCGCCACAGGAGAAGCAAACGCCCTCTGTAAGCTCGGAAGTGCCAAGTCCTTTGCCTGCTCAGGACGTGACGGACAAGATACCATACCCTGCAAGCATGGAGGGAAATGACGGTGTTATAGAAAAATACACCTACGGCAGATATGACGGCGAGCAGTATTTCGACCTTGACGGCGGCGGTCAGGTGAGAAACTGCACTGAGCTTTCAAATGATGAGCTTTATGAGGAAAGCTCAAAGCCATATGATTTTCAAATAGACGGAAATTCCTCTGAGCCGCAGATACTTATTTATCATACCCACGCCACGGAAAGCTTTGAGCCAACAGACAAAGACCACTATGACAGCTCCTTTTCCTGTAAGACCACCGACCCTGAAATGAATATGCTGTCGGTAGGGGACAAGATATGCGAACAGCTTGACAAAGCAGGCGTTGCGTATATCCACGATACCCTTGTGCATGATTATCCCAGCTATGACGGCTCTTACGATTCAAGCCGAATGGCGGTAAAGCAGATATTGGAGGAGTACCCCTCTATAAAGGTGTGTCTTGACGTTCACCGTGACGGCATAGAGCGTGAGGACGGCACAAGGCTCGCACCTGTGGCGGAGATAGAGGGCAGGGAAGCGGCTCAGCTTATGATAATATCAGGGTGTGATGACGGCACTATGGGTATGCCTGACTATATGAAGAATTTTCACTTTGCCTGTGCTTTGCAGTCGGCTTTGGAGAGCGATTGGCAGGGGCTTACACGGCCTGTACTTTTCGACTATCGCCACTATAATCAGGACTTGACCACCGGCTCGCTTCTTATAGAGGTGGGAAGCCACGGCAATTCTATCACTCAGGCACAGTATACAGGCGAGCTTATAGGAAAGACCTTGGGTGAGATGTTCGGAGGAGAATAGGTGCAATAACGCACAAAATATGTGTGGCGAATTGTCTTAAAATGCCGAAAATACAGCTTTTAGCGGCTGGTTTCTTGACAAGAACGGGGTTTTGCGTTATAATAAAAGGGACTACATAAACGTTACAGCGTGAGAAATATATAATACGCTCATATTTTGGAGAACTGATATTATGAAAAAAATTTACCCCATGAAAAGAATAGCCGCAGGCTGTATGGCGCTGTGCATAGCTTTTGCCGCCTTTGGTTTTTCTGACAACAGTGTGAAAGATGTCGTAATGGCGGATAACGATACATACAGCAGTCAGCTTGAAGAGCTAAAAAAGCAACAGCAGGAGCTTGACAAGCAGATAGCTGACGCTGACAAAAAGCTTGCCGACGAGCAGGACAACCTTGAGGCTATAAAGAAAAAATATAAATCCATACAGAAAAAAATAGCAAATTCAGAGAAATATTCCTCTGAGCTTGAAGACCAAATGGCAGAGCTTGACGGCAAACAGCTTGACACTCAGCACAGCCTTGACTTGCAGGAAACTGCAATAAACGAGGGCAAGGACGATTTTATGGAGCGTATTCGTGCAATGTATGTTGCAGGCGGAGCAAATTCGTACACAAACGTGCTGATAAATTCATCTGATTTTTATGACGTTCTTATGAGGATAGAGCTTGTGACGAGAGTTGCAAAGCACGATAATGACGAGCTTAACGAGCTTTTGGATCAGTATAAAAAGCTTGAAAAGACCAAGGCGGAGCTTGATGAGCAGATAAAACAGCTCAAAGCAAAGGCTGAAGAATATGCCAGGGAGCAGAAAACTTTGGCGGGCGAGCAGGCGGAGCTTCTGAAAATGGAGCAGGAGTCGGGCAAGCTTATCGAGCAGATAAAGAATGATAAGAGCGACCTTGAAAATAAGTCACAGCAGGTGGACAATAAGTATTCGGAGGTGTCCTCAAAGGCGGATACCACCACGACTACGACCACCACCAAGAAAAAGACTACCACCACTCAAAAGAGTGGTAACAGCGGTGAAAAGACTACCACCACGAAGAAGCCGGCTCAGACGGAAAAGCCTGACGAAACTACGGCTCAGACTACCACAACTCCGCAGGAAACAGCTAAGCCAAAGCCTGAAACAAGCAAAAAGACCACTACCACAACAACAGCAGCGCCTGCACCTAAGCCTGATAATTCAAGCGGTTCTAAAATAGACACTGTTGTTTCATATGCCAAAAGCATGGTGGGCGGAGCGTATGTATGGGGCGGTTCACAGTTTGGTGCAACGGATTGTTCGGGTCTTGTGATGCTCTCGTTCGCACAGGTGGGAATAAATCTTCCGCACTATGCGGCTTCGCAGGCTTTATACGGCACTACAGTTTCATATAACAACATGAAGAAGGGCGACGTTATCTTCTTTGGCGGAGCGTCGATCTCGAGCATTTACCACGTTGCTATCTATATCGGCGACGGCAAAATGGTACACGCCCAGAACACTGCCACTGGTATCGTTATTTCAAATGTTGAGTATTTTTCAAGATACAACAACATCACTATAATCAAAAGACTTATATAACGTAAAAACGCAGTCTGCAAGGGCTGCTTTTTATATATATAACGATTCAACAGAAAACGCCACGAAAATTCATATAAAATTACTTAAATGTGAACATTCATTTTCAAACCTATTGACAAAGCTAAGTATTTGTGATATAATTAAACCAAATAAAGATTGTAGGCTTTGATAACAATTGCTGTGCAAAACAGCAGTAAGGCAGGGGGAAGAATAATGGATAGTCTGAAAACGTGTTTTTTTGGCGGCTATGATAAGCTTGATACATTAAAATATATCGACACCATAACAAGCGAGATCTATATGCTGGAGTCGGCTATCGAAAAGAAAAAGAACGGTGATAACTTTGTTATCCCCGGAGAAACAGGTCAGCGAAAGCTCAAAGGCTCAGCGCTTGGCGGATTTGCAAAGCCTGATGTGGACAGCTACATCTGTGCGCTTCTTGGAAAGGCGGCTGAGCTTCGTGAAAAGCTTTGCAGCTAACGGCTAATAAAGGCAAAAAAATATCCGCAGAGGTCATTTTATATGGCTTCTGCGGTTTTTTGTCGTATCTTGTCTTAAAAGAGCAATAAAAAAATTAATACCCACTTCCATCGGCTGAAATGAGCATTAATTTTTATAGAATTATGAAAGGGATTCTTTGGTATTTGGTAAAACCTAAAGACGAGGAAATGTATCAGCGACTTGGGGAATCGCAGAGGGAAAGAAGATAAAAACCTGACTTTAAGTTTTACCAATTACCAAAGCTTTTTTTGTATCTTCTGCTGTGATTATATAATACCAGTTCTGTGTGAACCGAATATGAATTTTCAGGGGATTTCGGAGAGTTTTTTGAAAAAAATAAATGTTAATCACCAGTTCACAATTATAAGCTATAATGTCATTATTGGGGAATTCTTTTTTACGAGGGAGGATATTTTATGTTTCAGATACTTGTGGTGGAGGACGACGCAAGCCTTAGAAAGCTCATGTCTGCCGCACTTAAACAGCATGGCTATGTGACTTTTCTTGCAAATGACGGTCTGGAGGCTTTGGACGTTCTTGAAAAAACGAATATTGACCTTATAATTTCAGATATAATGATGCCGAATATGGACGGCTATGAGCTTACAAGACAGCTCAGAAAGGCTGATTTCAACCTGCCTATACTTATGGTCACCGCAAAGGAGACCTTCGAGGACAAGCAGGAGGGCTTTTCTGCCGGCACAGACGATTATATGGTAAAGCCTATTGATATAAATGAGATGATACTCCGTGTGGGTGCGCTTTTAAGGCGTTCAAAAATGGCGTCGGAACATTCTCTTACTGTGGGAAACTGCGTGCTTGATTATGACGCTATGAGCGTGGCGGTTGACGGCGGTGCGGCGGAAACTATACCGCAAATGGAGTTCAAACTGCTTTTTAAACTGCTCAGCTACCCTGACAAGATATTCACACGCCGTCAGCTCCTTGACGAGCTTTGGGGCATGGATAAGGACGTTGATGAGCGTACTGTTGACGTTCACGTTAAAAGGCTGAGAGAGCGTTACGGAAGCTGTGAGTCATTCGATATTGTCACGGTTCGTGGACTTGGCTATAAGGCTGTGAAAAAGCAGTGATAGATAAGCCTGAGGGGTGAGGGGTTTGGATAAGAAAAAGACCAAAAATAAAACAAGTTTGCAGTTTAAGCTGACTCTTATGTTTTTCTTTGTGATGCTGGTGTCGGCTTCTATATCGGTGTCAGTGCTTGTAATGGTGTGCAGTCCTGTAATGAAAAGCAATGCCGAACAGCAGTTGGTGGAGCTTTCCATGGCAATGGATCAGCTTGAAGAAAAGGGCGGTTTTACTGTTGACGAGATAGTTTCCATTGTGAACAATTCAGCCTATAGTCTGTCAGTGGTGGATAAAAACGATTCAAGAGTACACGACCATTTTGCGGATATCGTGCATAAGGGATATTATGTGTCCTCAGAGGGTGTTGTGCCTAACGCAACTATAATCTCCCAGGTCTATGATAAGTTCGTTATCATAGACAGCTTTTCAAGCGACAGCGTTTACTGGGTAGTAAACCTTGTTGTCATCATAGCTTTTATGGTCTGTATCGTTATCGGTACTATTATAACAGCGTTCATGAGCCGAAGCATTATACAGCCTATACGAGATCTTAGTGCGGCGGCGGCTGAGATAGCAAAGGGCAATTTTAAGGTAAGAGTAAGAGAGCCGTCTGATCCTGAATACAGCATACTTGCGCAGAACTTTAACAAAATGGCTGAGGAGCTTGCAGGTACGGAAACGCTGAGAGGCGATTTTATCTCAAACGTTTCCCACGAGTTCAAAACGCCTCTGGCTTCCATACAGGGCTTTGCAAAGCTTCTGCAATCTGACGATATAACCGAGCAGGAGCGTGAGGAATACACGCAGATAATAATCGACGAAACATCACGGCTTTCAAAGCTTTCGTCAAATATTTTGAGGCTCACAAAGCTTGAAAATCAGAAAACAGTGGGCAAAAAGACAAGATTTTCTCTTGACGAGCAGATAAGAAAAATACTTCTTGTGCTTGAACCTGAGTGGTCGAAGAAAAAAATCGACCTTGATATCGACCTTGAGGATATCATGTATGTGGGCAGTGAGGAGCTTATGGCGCAGATATGGCAGAATATCATCAACAACGCTATCAAGTTCACCCCGGAGGGCGGAAAGATAAGCGTGAAGCTTTTCCGCAGCGAGAAGAATATTTCGGCGGAGATATGGGACAACGGTCCGTCTATAGCCCCTGACGTAAAGGCGAAGATATTTGATAAGTTCTATCAGGGCGACCGCTCCCGTGCAACAGAGGGCAACGGTCTTGGACTTGCACTTGTAAAAAGGATAATCGAGCTTTCCGAGGGCAGCATAGAGGTAGAAAACGATATGAAAAAAGGCGGCGTTTGCTTCCGCATAAGCCTGCCTTATCTTATTGAGGATATGATGTAGTGTAGGTGCGACCGTGGGTCGCCCGCCTATCACAACCCATTATACATACGAAGAATTTTTGCAAACAAAAAGGAGCAGTTCATTGCGAATTGCTCCTTTTATCTGTCTATCATATTTTAGAACAGACTTGCCACAAAGCCTGCTGCCACACCGAAAACATAAAGTATTCCCATTATGGCGAAATTCTCTTTCATGTTGTGCTTGTTGGTCTTGAAAAGCACCAGAAGTCCCACTCCTGCTCCTGTGCAAAGTCCTGCGATAAGCGAGCCGAAGCTCACAACGCCCTCGATATAAAGCTGAGTGAGAACAACAGAAGCCGCACAGTTCGGGATAAAGCCTATTATTCCTGCTATGAACGGCTGAACTATGCTGTCAGACATAAGCAGGGTCTTTACTGTGTCCTCTCCTGCAAACTCCATTACTGCACCGAGAATAAGGTTTACCGCAAATATAAAAAGTATTATGCTTACAGTGTGGTGAAGTGCCGAGTGCAAAATACTGTGGTGTTCGCAGTCGCAGTCC
>OGYM01002112.1_pt1 | contig 13375 bp, 12 predicted proteins | sample 1576491 | NCBI WGS metagenome assembly OGYM01 (sample SAMEA3541515, study PRJEB24748) | human gut metagenome | biome: human gut; feature: human-associated habitat; material: faeces | place: China | collected 2012 | reverse complement strand
GATAGAGCAACGGCCTTCTAAGCCGTGGGTCGGGGGTTCGAATCCCTTCGGGCACGTTGGAAAGTGAGTGATCATTTTCCCTATGGTGGGTATAGCGCAGTTGGTTAGCGCGCCAGATTGTGGCTCTGGAGGCCAAGGGTTCGAATCCCTTTATCCACCCTTAATTCCTTCGGGAATTTTTTTTTACCCAGATTTGCAAAAAGGGTAAGTTGTTGGGCTATCGCCAAGCGGTAAGGCAAAGGACTTTGACTCCTTCATTCGTTGGTCCGAATCCAACTAGCCCAGTTTAGAAAAAAGTACGAAAAGACTGAGATGAGTTTTTTCGTACTTTTTTTGTGGGATACAATTCAGCAATTCATTTTAAAGGGTTTATGGAATGGTCTTGAACAAGTTGATGATTTTGGTTTAAGACGGGGTTCTTTTTGTCCCCTAACTGTTCCATAATTGCATAATATAAGGTTTCCAGAATACATAAGATTGGAATCCGGAAAGAAAAATTATTATCGTGGATGTTAGAAGGTTCTGTTAATGGAGCTAACATGAGGTTGGTATATTTACAGAATGGGGTGCCTGTATAATTTGAAATTCCTATGGTTTTACACGGAGAATTATATAATACTTCAGCAAGACTTATGATATCTTTATTTACCCCAGACTGGGAAATAAGCAGCGCAGTGCTGTCGGAAGTTACCCGGTTAGCAGAAAGTCTCTGATAGTGTAGATCTTCATGAAAGGTGCTTTGAAATCCGAGACGATAAAGGAAATCGTAGGCTTCCCTTGCAAGGACACCGGATGTACCGACACCAAAAATATAGATATGGTCGGATTGGAGCAGCATGGATGCAGCTTCTTTGAATTTGATATCACTCAGGTTTTGGAGTGATTCATTTAAGATCGTAGTGTTTACATGGACAACCTGTTGATAGAGTCCAAGATTGGTAGTGTTGACACCGTTTAGAGAAAAGTTCTGGGTATTGATGGGATCAAGAAGTTCTGATGCCATCGCAAGTTTAAAATCGCGGTATCCAGAAAATCCAATTTTTTTAATTGCTGCAATAACGGTGGAGGAAGCAATTCCTATTTTTTGGCTAAGTTCAGCAATTGGCATATGAATGATTTGATCCCGGTTCGCAAAAATATAATCAGCAAATAATCGCTCGCTGTAGCTGAGTTTCATATATTGATTCTGCATTTCTGTTAAAGCACTTTTCATAAAAACCCCTTTTTTCATAAAATTTTATCTTATATTTCAGTTGTTCCCGAATTTTGTTCGGAAAAATCAGAATAATGTTTTCATTGCACCTATAATGATTTTACCATATAATCATATTGAAAGTAAATATTGACAAAATAATTTGATTTTACTAGATAATTTTGTGCAATGTGTTTGATATCAAATTCCGGAAATTGATGAGAACGAAAACAGAGTGGAGGGAAAGGATAGTTGGCTGAAAAAAAGAATGTTTTGTTGATTACAGTTGACCAATGGTCGGCTAATTATTTGGGATGTGCAGGAAATAATGAGATATTAACTCCTAGTCTGGATGAGTTGTCAAGGTATGGAATCCGATATTCAAATGCGATCAGTTCAACTCCAGTGTGCATTCCTGCAAGACGTGAACTGATGTTAGGAGTGACCAGTAAAACTCATGGAGACAGAAAATTCTGTGAGACACTTCCGATGCCGTGTGATATTCCATCTATGGCCCAGGTGTTCAGAAATGAAGGATATCAGGCTGTGGCAGTTGGAAAATTACATGTTTTTCCGCAGAGAGACCGAATTGGCTTTGACGATGTAATCTTGCATGAGGAGGGACGCCATAAAGCAGGAATGAATCAGGATGATTATGAACGTTTCCTTGCGAGAAATAATCACGCTGGAGAAGAAATGGCACATGGAATGTGCAATAATAATTATTTTTACCGGCCATTTCATTTAGAGGAAAAATATACGGCAACAAACTGGGCTACCAGAGAGATGTGTGAAATGATTATGAGAAAGGATCCAACCCGTCCGGCGTTCTGGTATTTGTCCTATGCCGCTCCACATCCACCGCTGGTTCCGCCAAAGGAGTATTTGGAGATGTATGATCAAATGGAATTTTCAAAGCCATTAGAGGGAGAGTGGACAAAGGAGGATCCAGAGAAACTTCCATTTGCATATCAGTATTACAAAAATCTGTATAACTGGTTTGATAAAAATAATAGAATCGATATTGCCAAGAAAGCTTATTACGCAACCTGTACTTATATTGACCATCAGTTAAGACTGGTAATTGGAACACTGAGAGAGCAGGGACTTTTGGAAGATACGATCATTTTGTTTACAGCAGATCACGGAGAAATGTTAGGAACCCATGGATTATTTGGAAAATTCCTGATGTATGAAAATTCTGTGAAGATCCCATTTATCTTATCTCCGCCAGCGAGCTGCGGTATGGTATGCAACCGCGTGGATGACCGAATCGTGGAACTTCGGGATGTCATGCCGACATTGCTTACATTAGCCGGATTAAAAGTTCCAGATTATGTGGAGGGAACATCGTTAACGGAACCAGATCATAGAGAATATACATATGGAGAATTATGGGAGGATGATAGAGCAACGAGAATGATCCGGACCAAAACCAGAAAGTTGATCTACTATCCAGTGGGAAATATTTTCCAGTTATTTGATCTGGAAAAAGATCCAAATGAGCTGAAAGATGTTTCAGGAGATCCGGCATATACAGATTGCCTGAATGATTTGAAATCAAAGCTGATCAAAAAACTTTATGGAAGCGATCTTTCTTTGATCAAGGATGGGAAGTTAGAAGGTCTTCCACAGAAAAAATATGATTTTTCTGCTAGTCTGCAGGATGGAAATAAGCTGTTTCAGGGAAGAGATATGTTATTACAGAGGGGTTACCGTTAGAAAACAGAAAGGAGAAGCGTATGAGAAATAATAAAAAATATAGAAAAACTGCGTGGATGGGGTTTGTAATGTCTGCAGTTCTGTTAATGGGAAGTGTATTGACTGGATGTTCGGAAAAGGAAACTATATATCCAGATGGAAACATTAATGTGATTGTATCTGCAAAAGCAGGTGGAGATACGGATACATATGCCCGAATTTTATCAAAATACCTGGAAAAAGAACTGGGAGTAACCCTTACTGTGACCAATAAGGATAGTGCGATTGCTGGAACCAGAGAGGTGCATAATGCGGAACCAGATGGTTACACAGTCGAGTTTTTCCATGCATCTTCAATTTTAACCAAAGTGGTTGGCACAACGGATATTGGAGCATTAGATCAGAAAATCTGTTCGGTACCAGTAAGTGATTCGACACAGACATTGGTAATACCAGCGGCAAAATATAAGGATATTGATGATTTCGTTGTACGTGCACAGAGTGGAGAAGAAGTAATTGCCAGTGTAAACCAGGGATCTTATGCACACCTGGCATGCGTTCTAATGGAAAAGGCGATTGATGCTCCAAATTTCAAATATGTAGATTCCCAGAATGCTTCAGAGAGAATCGTAGATATGCTGGCAGGACGTATTGATCTGTTTTTTGCTCCTTATGGAACAATTCAGCAGTATGTAGAATCAGGTGATTTCATTTCTTTAGGACTTTTAGCGGATGAAAGAAATGAATATCTGCCAGATGTTCCGACTTTAAAAGAACAGGGATATGATATTACATTGGAGAAGTATTTCTATTTTGCATTTCCACCGGAAACAGATGATAAGATTGTAAATACTTTTGCTTCCGCAATTGAAAAAGCCGTTCAGAATACGGAATGTATTGATGCGTTTAAAACTTATAGTATTGTACCAGAGTATCATTCTCCGGAAGATTCTGTAAAAATTCTTGAAAATGCGGAAAAGTCTTACGAGCAGTATAAGGATGTTTTGACGGGAAATTAATACAAAGAAGGAATGAAAATGAACAAGACAAAATTGAAAGCAATTTTTCCATCAATTGTATATTTGATTATAGCTGGTGTGTTTTTTATACAGACATTTCAGATAAGGCAGTCCACAAGTGGTGACATGGGAGCAATTACCCCAAGAACGATTCCGAGACTTATCATATTACTTTTTGCGGTTTGTGCTGTAATCAACATGATACAAAGCTGGAAAAAGGCAGAAGAGACGGAAAAACTGATTAACAGACCACTTTGCTATCTGATTATTGGACTGGATTTCTTGATGATTGCTTTACTTGCAAAAAAAATAGGCTTTATCATCACGGGAAGTATTTTTCAGTTTGTACTATTTTGTGTGTTGGAAGATGAAAAACTGACGAAAAAAAGAGTTGGATTTTATTTTCTGATAGCAATTGCGTTGACGTTTCTATTTTGTTATGGCTTTCGTTATGGGCTTCATGTAAGAATTCCATTGTATCCAAGGAGGTGACAGGAATGATAGTTGAAAATCTAATTGCCAGCATGGCTGCAATGACACCGATGAATTTTCTCTTGATTGTGCTAGGGGTGATTATAGGATTAATTTTTGGCGCAATTCCTGGGCTTTCTACGACGATGGCAGTAGCGTTATTCCTTCCAATCACATTTGCCATGAAGATGAATCCAAGCCTTTCCATACTTATGGGGCTGTACATCGGTGGTTTTTCAGGAGGCCTTATTTCAGCAATTCTTTTGAATATTCCAGGTACAGCGGCATCACTGATGACCTGTATGGATGGGCATCCGATGGCTGCTCAGGGAAAAGCGGGAAAGGCATTGGGACTTGGAATTTTTTCTTCGTTTCTTGGAGGCGGAATTAGTATTATTGCCTTGATTTTGATTGCTCCGTTGTTGGCTAAAATTGCATTGCAGTTTGGTAGTTTCGAATATTTTTCACTGACATTTTTCGCTTTAAGTATTATTGTGACCATGTCTTCTAAAGATGTTGTGAAAGGTACGATCTCAGGACTTTTGGGTATTCTGATCGCGATGATTGGACCAGCGCCGATTGATACATATCCAAGATTTACATTTGGAGTTCTGGCATTAGAGTCCGGGATTAACAGTACTGTAGTATTAATTGGAATATTTGCTATCGCTGAAATTTTCGTTATGTCCGAAAATGCAAAGAAGGAAAAGGTAGAAGAAACAGTTACGCAAAATTACAAAATTAAAGGACTGGGATTTGGTTTCACAGAATACTGGAAAGAAAAACTGAATGTGCTTCGATCATCAGTGATTGGAATTTTGATCGGGATTCTTCCGGGTATCGGTGGAGCACTGGCAAGTATCATTAGTTACAATACTGCTAAAAAAATGTCTAAGACGCCGGAGGAGTTTGGAAAGGGATGCAATGCAGGAGTAGTTGCTTCTGAAACAGCAAATAATGCAGCGATTGGCGGTGCAATGATTCCCTTGCTGGCACTGGGAATTCCAGGCGATGCGGTAACGGGTCTTTTGCTTGGAGCATTTACCATGAAGGGCGTACAGCCAGGACCATTAATGTTTACCAATGATCTGTCGACGATTAATTTTATTTTCCTGGCAATGTTGATTGCAAATTTCATTATGCTGATTGCCAATTATTTTTCCATTCCGGTATTTATCCGCTTATTGAAGGTACCGAAAAAGATTCTGTTTCCAGTTGTCGGTTTTCTGTGTGTGTTAGGTGTTTATGGCCTGAACAGTAGTTCTTCTGACTTGATTCTGATGCTGGTATTTGGAATTGTTGGTTTCTTCATGAAAAAATGGGGTTTGAAAGCACAGCCATTTATTATTGGAATTTTAGTTGGATATATGGCAGAACAGAATTTCAGAAAAGCAATGATGTACAGCAGCGGTTCTTTTGCTCCATTTTTTACAAGCTACATCTCATTGGCATTTTTGATTGTGGCATTTGCAAGCATTATCTTTACGATATACCAGGCCATTCATAAAAAATCAATTGTGATTGAGGATGATTGATCAAGAATAAAAAATCAAAAACATCTTATGCTTGACTAACCGGGGATTGCAGGAGCAAACTAAGGTTAAGAGCAGGGGGTGTTATGATGCAGGCATTATCAACCGCAGAATCAGGAAAAAGATATACCATCAAGTGGATGTTTGGTAATAAGAACGTGTTGGATTTTTTGCATAAATATAATTTTAAAGAAGGAAGTACCATTGATGTGATCCAGCAGAACCGTGACTGGATGATCATTGGAAATGATGGATGCCGGCTGGCAATCGGGTGTGATGTGGCTGCCAGGATACAGGTATGATAAAGGCAGGAAGAATAACCGGGGCTAGATAAAAAACAATAAGACACAAAAACAGGGCACGAAAGACAATATCTTTCATGCCCTGTCTGTTTCTTCTACCGTGTTCCCTTCCACTTTCCATCGGAATTGACATAATAATTATCAATCCAAGTATTGGATGCCATCTCTCCATTTTCATTGAAATAATACCAACAGCCCTTACTCTTTAGCCATCCGGTCTTCTTACAGCCTTCCTTATCCAGATAATAAGTTTTACCATTATCATTTATCCAACCGGTGACGCTTTCACCGTCATCATTCAGGTAAGTCCAGGTATGATCATCATGTTCAGTCCAGGTACCAGCAAAAACCGGGACACAGAAGATCAGCATCATCAGAAGAGAAAGTGTGACTGACGTAAGAAATTTACGTGCTCGATTCATCACAAACCTCCTTTCTTTCAGTCATTTTATCTGCCAAAATCTATGGAGTGTTACCATTCCTTTTTGGTATCTTCAGTATAACACAGAGAAAAAATCATGTATAGACTACAATACCGTTACAAATCTTACGATTTTTGAACAAGTTTCTTACCGAGTTTGGTCAATTGTTAAAGACGTGTCGAATGGTGCGCTCAAATTTTCTTTTCAAATGAGAAAAAATCGGGTATATTGAAATTATGTTCATATTATTTTGCAACTGTTTCATGGGACTGCATGGATGGTATGCCTGAGAGAGTATGGGACTGCTGCAATTTTTATTTAATATAGGAGGAAAAGGTTGTATGGGTCTAAATGAGAGAATTACAGAGCTGGAAGCGGAAAATGTGAAATTAAAGCAGGAAAATGATCAGCTTCTGGACATTGTTGTCCAGATGAGAAGTACATTGAACCGTCTGATTGCACGGTATATTTCCTCAGATTCCCAAGAAAAGTAAGATCAAATAGAATCCTGCAAGCAGGATTCTCCACCTGTGGTGGAGTGTATAAGCTGCATACTTCCCATCCACCGCAAGGTGATTTTTGTACAAAACAGCCAGAGTATAAGGCTCTGGCTATTATCAACTGCTTTTCTTTAATTTATTTTGTAATTTTTGAATTTCCCTCTCTAATGTCCGGGTGCGTCTTAACTGACTCCATATCGTCTGGTGCATCCACGATACAGTCTGGTTTAGTTTTTGGTTTTCCTCTTCAAGTCTGGTGACTTCCTGAGTCAGGCATCCAACGATTTCTCTTTGATTGTGAAGAGCGGCCGGTTTGCAGATTTTCTGGATGTAGGGAGTAGAAGAAGAGATAATCTGGTCACTGATCAGTTTGTCTCTCTGCTCATAATCCAGGTTCATAAAATCCTGATAGCGCATTTCAATCAGAGTCATGGCAATATCACATCGGTGGCATATGGCATTCTTAGGTAATTGATAGTATGCGTAAAATCCACATTGGCTGCAGTAGTAAACTGATAAGTCTCTCATAACATATCCCCCTCCTGACATTGACAAAATAATATCTCATATATTATATGACGTTTTGGCGTGGAAATATGTAACATTTTTGGGAAAATGACAAAAAATAATGAAAAGTGTAGGGAAAATGTCTATTCAGTAGGTCCGCGCACATGCTGCGCTGACCGTAAGAATACATGGGAAGAATACATGGAAGCGGAAACATTTACCGTGTGTAAATGCTTCCGCTCCAGGCAGAGAATCCGGTCATCAGAATTCTTGATTATAAAAGATGTGAATGGATAAAAGGATGTTGGTGTCAAAAGATATTTTGCCCCCTCTGATACCGGATTGTTCCGCACTACATGCTCCCATAGTTCTCAAAAATAGTTATAGGGATAAAACTACTGAATCACACCATGAACATCCACGGTCCAGATGTTCTCGTTGGAATCCTTAAAGTCACGGTATCCGGTTCCAAGCTCCGGTCTGGAAGAAGACTTGGAGGAAGCGGTGGCTTTCTGGATGGTTCCAGAACCATTGATCAGGTAGCGGTTTTCCTGGAAAGCTACCGGGCTGTAGCGTAAGTCAGGATCGGCTTCTTTTCTTAAGCCGTACTCGTAGAGTACATTGTCGCGGATGCCGTGGTAGCCCTGCCCCTTTTTGGCACCCTCTGTGTGGAAGAACCAGGTCTGGCTGGTGCCGGATTCCTCATCGGTGATGATCTGTTTACCGGTTTTCATAATGCCGTCATTTCCAAAATAGAAATTAGCGATAGAACCGTCTTCTAAAGTCACCACATGAAGGCCGGTCTGCATCTCGCCGCGGGTGTTGAAGGCGTAGCGGGCAGTGTTGATGGAGAAGGTCTGGATGCCGGTCTTGGCAAAGTAAGGAACACCATTCTTAAAATAGAATTGATAAGTCTCATCTTCGGCGCTGACACCAGGGATTCCCTCGATGGTCATCCAGCCAGAAGCACGCTTGCCCTGGGCATCGTAATACTGATAGCCGGAGGCACTGTCGGTGGAAACGGTGCTGGAGGATGCGCCAGTGGTGCTGTTATCAGCTTCTGCGTTAGAACCAGTGGCAACATCGGAAGCTGCGGAATCAGAAGCAATCGCAGCTTCTGGCAGTTTGTACCACCCAGTCACCATTTTACCGTCACGGAAGGAGAAATAATCTCCTCCAATTTTTTTATCTACCTGGTTCTTGATCATTTTTCCGGTGCTGTCAAAATAGAACCATGCAGTTTCTTCCTCTGGATCTTCATTGCTGATATCTAACTGAACCCAGCCTTTTTTCATGATTCCATCGGTGGAATCACCAAAATAATAAGTAGAACCGTCGATCTCGGCCAGTCCGGTCATCATGCGGCCATCGTCGTCAAAGTAGTACCAGTTATCTTCGATGGTTTTAAATTTGGAAACGGTTGCTTTTCCGTCTTTTCCATAGTAATACCAGTAAAATTCCGGCGCATCATCGCTGTCCCAGGAATCTTCATTGGCGATGGATACCCACTGGTTGGATACGCGTTTTCCGTCGGCACCTACATAGTAGTCATCAATCTGCATATTGTATGCACGGTTGCCGTTCTCGTCTAGGTAATACCATTCGCCATCCTGTTTTTTCCAAGAATCAGTCAGTTTGTAGCCGTCGGAATCGTAGTAGCTCCAGTTCTCATTTTCCTGAACCCAGCCAGCAGTCTGTGCCAGGACAGGGGTAGTAAAGAGTGGGGCAAAGGCAGTCAGTACTGCCGTGGTAGATAATACAGCCGCAAGTTTCCTATGTTTTCTCATATCATTCTCTCCTTTTTCGGTTGCTATGCATCCACAGAAGCTGCCAATGGCAGGTTCTGATGGTGGCTGAAAATCCGTTGTTTGCATTACTGGCTCAGTATACCCCAGAAAGCAGTGCAAAAAAAGTGCGGATTCCTGGTAAAAATGGCAGGAATCTACAATCCTCTTTTCGGCTTATAGGTTTTGTGTTATACTACTGAAATGAGGAAAAAAGGTAACGGTTCAGTAGATCTGCGCGCTTGCTGTACTGACTGTAAGAAAACACAGGCCAGAAGGTACTGAATCGTTGCGAATGTCCGCTTTACATCGTGAAAAGGAGAGACATTTCTATGAGAATGAAAGTTTCCAACTACATTGCCGGACAATTAGTGGCCCACGGGATCTCCCAGGTATTTACCGTGACTGGAGGCGGCGCCATGCATTTAAATGATGCGCTGGGACATCAGGAGGGACTGCATTGCCTGTACCAGCATCATGAACAGGCATGTGCCATGGCGGCGGAAAGCTATGCGAGAATCCACAATAAAATTGGTCTTTTGTGCGTGACCACAGGACCTGGTGGTACCAATGCGATCACTGGTGTAGTAGGTGGATGGCTTGATTCCATTCCTATGCTGGTTTTATCCGGTCAGGTGCGCTATGATACCACAGCCCGCTGGTCTGGAACCGGAATCCGGGCCATGGGAGACCAGGAGTTCGATATTGTGAAGGCCATCGGGTGCATGACCAAGTACAGTGAGATGGTGATCGACCCCATGAAGATCCGGTATTGTCTGGAAAAAGCCTTATATCTGGCATATTCCGGCCGTCCGGGTCCATGTTGGCTGGACATTCCGTTAAATGTCCAGGGGGCTTATGTGGAGACCGATGAACTGGAAGGATTTGACGTGGAAGCCTATGAGCGGGAACATGGCTGTCCGGCTTCAAGCGTAAGTGAGGAAACAGTAAAACAGATCATTGAGAAGATCCGTCAGGCAAAACGCCCGGTACTGAATGCGGGAAATGGAATCCGTATTGCGGGGGCGTATCCGGTATTTGAGAGGGTAGTAAAGAAACTTGGGATTCCGGTAGCTGTCGGCTGGAACAGTCAGGACTGCATGGCAAGTGATGATCCGCTGTATGTAGGCCGGGCAGGTGGTATGGGAGACCGTCCGGGTAATTTTGCAGTCCAGAACAGCGATCTGGTATTTTCTGTGGGAAGCCGTCTGAGCATCCGCCAGGTGGGTTACAATTATAAGACCTGGGCAAGAGCGGCTTATACCATCATCAATGATGTAGATCCAGAGGAACTGAAAAAGCCAAGCGTCCACATCGATTTCCCGGTGTGTGCGGACGCAAAGGAGCTTTTAGAAGCGATGGATAAAGTCCTGGATCAGGAAAAGACACCTGTTTTTGACGGTGGAGAAGGGCTTCCGGGAATGACCTGGAACGAGACCTGTCAGATGTGGAAAGAAAAGTATCCAGTGGTACTGCCGAAGCATCTGGTGGACGATGATACAAAGGAAGCGAATGTATACGCATTGGTGCATCATTTAAGTACGAGACTGAAAGAAAACCAGATCACTGTAGTGGGAAATGGCTCCGCCTGCGTGGCAGGAGGCCATGGCTACACCATCAAGAAGGGTCAGCGGTTTATCACCAATTCCGCAATTGCGTCCATGGGTTACGATCTTCCGGCAGCGATTGGTGCCTGGGAGGCGAGTAAGAACGATGGATGCGGAGATGTGATCCTTTTGACCGGTGATGGCAGTATTCAGATGAATCTTCAGGAACTGCAGACGATCATCCATCACCGGATGGGTATTAAGATCTTCCTGATCAATAACCAGGGCTATCATTCCATCCGCCAGACCCAGAAGAATTTCTTTGGGGAACCATTGGTGGGAATCGGTGCGGACAGCGGGGATTTAAGTTTCCCGGATATGGAGAAGCTGGCTGCGGCTTACGGTTATCCTTATGTGAAAGCCTGCCATAACAGTCAGTTGCCGGAGGCTGTTGAGAAGACCCTGTCCATGGAAGGTCCGGTGATCTGTGAGATTTTTGTCACTACAGATCAGAATTTTGAGCCGAAATCATCGGCGAAACGCCTGCCGGACGGAACCCTGGTGTCTCCGCCGTTAGAGGATTTGTCTCCATTTTTGTCAGAAGAGGAGATGGACGCCAATATGATCATTCCGAGGATACGTTCATGAATATCGTTGTGACAGGAGCCACCAGCTTTTTGGGGGCGGCTCTTTGCAAAGAGTTAGTCAGCCGGGGGCATCAGGTTTACGCAGTGGTGCGTCCCGGCTCCAACAACCGTCAGGTACTGGAAAAACTGGAAAATGATTCCCATTTTCATATGATTTTCCGAAATTTAGAAGAATTAGATCAATTAGACCGGGAGATTTCTGTGGAGTGTCCGGTGTATTTTCATTTTGGCTGGGATGGATCTGGAAGTGAGAACCGGAAAAATCCAAAGGTGCAGGGAAAAAATGTATTGGACGGCATGAAAGCCTTAGAGGGAGCCAGAAAATTAGGCTGTAAACGCTTTTTGTTCAGTGGTTCCCAGGCGGAGTACGGAATCTGTGCCGACACCATGGGCGAGACCAGGGAGTGCCATCCGGTTTCAGAGTATGGCAAAGCGAAGATCGCCTTTGGAGGAAAGGCCACGGAAAAAGTGCGGCAGTGGAATCAGACAGGCGTGTGCCGGATGGAGTATGTCCACACCCGGATCTTTAGTGTTTATGGGCCGGGAGACCACCCATGGTCATTGGTGAATACCTGCGTGGATCACTTTTTGCAGGGAGAAGAGATGGAGTTTGGAGCTTGCACCCAGCTGTGGAATTTTTTGTATATTGAAGATCTGGTGAAAGGACTGTGTGCCCTGGCTTTCTGTGAAAGGGCAGTGGGAGCAGGAGCCGATCCAGGCGAGAGTGGGATTTATAATCTGGCGGGAGAAGCGGACGCCACGAAGCCTTTGCGGGAGTATGTGGAGGAGATCCGCGAGATCTGTGGAGGAAAGGGCGTCTGCCATTACGGCAAGCTGCCGCCGAATGCAGAGGGACAGGCGAACCTGATCCCGGATATCCAAAAAGTGAAGGAAAAGACCGGCTGGAGACCGGAAGTTGGATTTAAAGATGGAATCCGGCGGATGATCAGATGCTGACACAGTTGCTGCGTGGGCAGTAAAAAAGCGGGACAGGCAGGCTGGTGTGAGTACCACGTGGAATCATTGCAGAAAGAAATAGAAAATGGAGAACAACCGAACATGAAACAGGAACAAAACAGGGGAAAACGGTGCCACTGCATCGTCTGTGGTGCAGAACTGGGAACGAAGCCATTGCTGGAAATGGCCCATATGCCGGCTTCTGCCCAGAAGATTCCATTAACAAAAGAAGAAGCAGAGAACGAAGCAGTAGATCTGCGGTTATTCCAGTGCCCGGGGTGTGGGCTGGTACAGTTTGACTGCGAACCGGTGGATTATTACCGGGATGTGATCCGTTCCGGTGGATATTCTACGACCATGGTGGAGCTGCGTACCAGGCAGTACCGCCATTTGATCGAAAAATATCATTTAGAAGGGAAGAAATTTCTGGAGGCAGGCTGTGGACGGGGAGAATTCTTAAAGGTTCTGACCAGTTTCCCGGTGAAAGCCTATGGAATTGAGCATAAAGGAGATCTGGTGGAGATTGCCAGAAAAGACGGGTTGAACGTGATCCGGGATTTTACGGAACGCGTGGATCATGTGATCGGGACAGAAGGGCCTTATGATGTATTTTTGTCCTTTAATTTCCTGGAGCATCAGCCACAGCCTGGCGTAATGCTGGACTGCATCTCGAACAATCTGACAGAAGATGGCATGGGACTAATCACCGTGCCGAGTTTTGAGTATATCCTGGACAACGCCGTTTCCAGCACCACAGCAGTTCTTATACTTCTTGCCGCTTCCGCATGGGCAAA
>OGYM01002104.1_pt1 | contig 13423 bp, 10 predicted proteins | sample 1576491 | NCBI WGS metagenome assembly OGYM01 (sample SAMEA3541515, study PRJEB24748) | human gut metagenome | biome: human gut; feature: human-associated habitat; material: faeces | place: China | collected 2012 | reverse complement strand
GGTAACACCAAACAAGGGATCGACCAAAATGGATAGGGGCAGCAACGCTGTCCCTATTGTTTTGTCTATGCACAAGGGCAGGGAAAGGAAAAAAAATGCTACACAGTTTTCAATTAAACGGCTACAACATTGTAATGGACGTCAACAGCGGCGCAGTCCATGTTGTGGACGGCATGGTCTATGATATGATTCAGCTGCTGGATGCAGATTTTCTGGCACGTTCGTTTGACTCCAGCTTTACCGAAAAGCTGGAGCAGGCTTATCCGGCACAGCTGTTTGCACCGCTGGAGGCACGCTTTGCACGCAGCCAGCTGGAGGAAGGGTACGAAGAGATTTACGAGATGTACCAGAACGGTCAGCTGTTCACCTCCGACGATTATGAGCAGTTTGCGGACATGATGGTTTCCGCACCAATCAAGGCGATGTGCCTGAACGTTGCACACGACTGCAACCTGCGCTGCTCCTACTGCTTTGCCTCCCAGGGCCGCTACCACGGCGACCGCGCCCTTATGAGCTTTGAGGTGGGCAAGCGCGCCATGGATTTCCTGATCGAGAACAGCGGCACCCGCCGCAATCTGGAAGTGGACTTCTTTGGCGGCGAACCTCTGATGAACTTTGACATGGTCAAAAAGCTGGTGGCCTACTGCCGTGAGCAGGAGAAGATCCACAACAAGAACTTCCGCTTTACCATGACCACCAACGGTATGCTGATCGATGACGATGTGATTGATTTCTGCAACAAGGAGTGCCACAATGTGGTGCTGAGTCTGGATGGCCGCAAAGAGGTCAACGACCGCTTCCGCAAGGACTATGCAGGCCATGGCAGCTACGATACCATCGTGCCCAAGTTCCAGGAGTTCGTGAAGAAGCGCGGCGACAAGAACTACTACATGCGCGGCACCTATACCCACTATAACACCGACTTCACCAACGATATCTTCCACATGGCCGACCTCGGCTTTACTGAGCTGAGCATGGAGCCTGTGGTGTCCAAGCCCGGCGACCCCAGTGCCCTGACCGAGGAAGATCTGCCCATCCTGAAGGAACAGTACGAGATCCTTGCCAAGGAAATGATCAAGCGCAACCGCGAGGGCCGCGGCTTTACCTTCTACCACTACATGATCGACCTCACCGGCGGCCCCTGCATCTACAAGCGCATTTCCGGCTGTGGCTCCGGCACTGAGTACATGGCTGTTACTCCTTGGGGCGATCTGTACCCCTGCCACCAGTTTGTGGGCGACCCCAAGTACCTGATGGGCGATATCTGGAAGGGCGTTACGAACACTGCCGTGCGCGATGAGTTCAAGCACTGCAACGCCTATGCCCGCAAGGAGTGCCAGAACTGCTGGGCAAAGCTGTACTGCTCCGGCGGCTGTGCAGCAAACTCCTACCACGCTACTGGCAACATTACCGGTGTGTATGAGTACGGCTGCGAGCTGTTCAAAAAGCGAATGGAATGCGCTATCATGATCAAGGTCGCCGAGAATCAGGAACTTGCCGCCAAGGGCATCGAGGTGCCTATTGAGCTGGGCTCCACCTGTAACGCCTGTGCTGATGGCGAAGCCTGCGAATGAGCACGACCACGCCTATTGTGGATTTTGTGCGCCGTTACGCACAGTCCGGCACCTCGCGGCTGCATATGCCCGGCCACAAGGGCCAGAGCCTTTTGGGCTTTGAGCCGTGGGATATTACCGAAATAAAGGGTGCTGATGAACTGTATGGGGCTGACGGCATCATTGCCCAGAGCGAAGCCAACGCTACCCGGCTGTTTGGCACAGCACATACTTACTATAGTACAGAAGGCTCGTCCCAGTGCATCCGTGCAATGCTGTGCCTTGCACTGCAGGCTGCGCCCGCAGCCGGACAGCGCCCGGTCCTGCTGGCAGCGCGCAACGCTCACAAAGCGCTGTTGTATGCGGCGGCGCTGCTGGATTTTGATATCCAGTGGCTCTGGCCTGCGCCGCAGGATGCCGGTGCGCTTTGCAGCTGCCCGGTGTCAGCTGCAAAGCTGACAGGTGCTCTGCAGGGTTTGGCACAGCAGGGCAGGAAGCCTTTTGGTATCTATGTCACCAGCCCGGATTATCTGGGCGGCGTGCAGGATATTGCAGCGCTGGCCGAAGTGTGCAAGGATTTTAGCGTTCCGCTTCTGGTGGATAATGCCCACGGTGCTTACCTGCGTTTTCTGCCGCAGGGCGGTCAGCATCCTATTGCGCTGGGCGCGGCCATGTGCTGCGACTCCGGCCATAAAACACTGCCCGTTGTCACTGGCGGCGCATACCTGCATCTGGGCAAAAATGCCCCCATTCAGAACGAAGCCGCTGTGCGCAATGCACTGGCATTGTTTGGTTCCACCAGTCCGTCTTACCTGATCTTGCAGTCTCTGGACAAATGCAATCAGGTTCTGTCGGAAGGCTATCCGCTGCGGCTTTTGCAGTGCTGCGGTCATCTGACCCGCCTGCGCCGGGAGCTGAACGAAGCTGCTGCTGCAAAACACTGCCCGGGGCCGCTGGCACTGGAAAGCGAACCTCTCAAGGTCACGCTGGATGCTGCTACACTGGGCATGACCGGCACAGAGCTTGCAGAAGCGCTGCGCAGCGCAAAGGTCGAGTGCGAATATGCCGACCCGCGTTATGTTGTGCTGATGTTCACCCCGGCAAATCCGCCGCAGGACTTTGAACGGCTGACTTCTGCCGTTCTCCACATTGTGGAAAACCTTACAGGACCGTTCCCGCTCCCGGAAAAAAACGATCGTGAGCTTTTGGAGCTGGAACACGAATTGCACACCTGCTGCAGCATCCGGCAGGCCGTGTTTGCCCCGCAGGAGCAGGTGCCCACAGAGCAGGCGGTGGGGCGTATCTGCGCTATGCCGACGGTTTCCTGCCCGCCTGCGATCCCCATTGTGGTCAGCGGCGAGAAGATTACATCGGCTGCCGTCCGGCTGATGCAGAAATACCATGTAATGCAGGCGGCTGTCCTGCGCAAAACGATCTGATTGTTTCAAAAGGCCCAAAGGCATCGTGCGTTTTGCACGGTGCCTTTTTTGCGCGCATATCCTGCAAAGCATGTGCATACCTTTCCAGTAGAGACGGACAGGGAAAGGAGCACACTGCATGGAACTGAAGATCTTTCGGGATACGCTGCCGCAGGCAGGCACGAGCTGCACCGTCAAGGCAGAACTTCCGCTGGAAACCGAGATCCTGATTTCAGATTATCTTCCGCCGGTGTTCAAGCTGGTCAAATGCTTTGCAAAACCGGTGGTGCTGCAAAAGCAGCTGCAGCCCGGGCGGCTTACATTGGAAGGCTATCTGCGCTGCACTGTGTTTTATCAGGGCGAGGACGGGGCCGGGCTTTGCCAGACCGAGCAGAAGCTGCCGTTTACAAAGCAGCTGGAGGTGCCGGAATTTTCCTTCACCAGCTGGATGGCCATGGTAGAAGGGCAGACCGAATACCTCAACTGCCGGGCGGTAAACCCGCACCGCATCGAGGTGCGCGGAGCCTATGGTCTTGTGGTTGCTATCCATACACAGGATAAACAGGAACTGATCACGGCGCTGGCCGATGGCGGCATTGAACAGAAATTGCAGACGCTGAACGGCGTGCGCAGCACCGCGGTGCTGGAAAAGCTGGTCACTGTGGAAGGGGAGCTTGTGTTTGCAAAGCCGCCCGCAGCCATTCTGGATATTACCGGCAGCGCCGCCGTGCGGGAGGTAAAGCTGCTGGCGGGCAAGGCAGTGGTCAAGGGCGAGGTGCGTGCCCAATGCGCCTGGCGCGCGGAAGGCGAAAGCAGCCTGCAAAGTCAGGCGGCATCCCTGCCGTTCAATCAGGTGGTGGATCTGGAAGGCGTGGCAGAGGACTGCAGATGCATGTGCGTGCTGGAGCCGGTTGGCTTTGCCCTTGCGGAGGGCGAACAGGAAGCCAGCGGCCAACTGACAGCCAGCGTGATGATGCATTTGCACGCATGGCGGCCCTGCCAGCTGCAATACGTAGCGGATGCCTTTTCTACGCAGTTTGAAACCGCCGTCACGCCGCAGGAGTTGGCAGCAGAAGATCTTGCCTGTATGCTGAACGAGACAGCATCTTCCACGGCCTCCGGGCCGCTGCCAGATGCGGATGCTCAGCTGCGCGCCTGCTTTGTGTCTTATGGACCGGCGCAGGTAACACCTTACCGCGACGGCTGGGCCTTTACGGTGCGTGCCGTTGCCACCGCCTTTGCCGAGAACAGTCTTGCCGAGCTGGAAAGCTACGAAAAAACACTGGAGCTTGTCTTTCCGCTTGCAGTAGAAGCCCCGCCGGGTGCACAGTTCAGCCCGGAATGCTGGCTGAGCACCGAGAACATCCAGTGCAGCTGCACTGGCGGCACATTGGAAGTGACGGTCACCGCCCGTGCCGAAGGAGCCATCCTCTGCCGGAGCACACATCCGGGCATCGGCAGCATTGAGCTGGGCGAACCGCTGACGACTCCGGACCCGGAGATCGCACTGCGCATCTACTATGCACAGGCAGGGGAGGAGTTGTTCGGCATTGCCAGACGGTTCCATGTGTCACCGGCACAGATCCTGACGGCAAATGGGCTGGAAGCCGGTACGCAGATCCTGCCGCAGGCGATGCATTTTCTGGTGCCGGGCGCATAAATCGACGAAGAACGCTGCCTTTTCAGGCGGCGTTTTCCTTTTGTGCCGAAAAGAAAGTGAAAAGGCCCTTTCTTCTCTGTGTGCGTGAGAGTATAATAAAAAGCGGTGTTTGAAATAGGAAAGGAGTAAAAAACAAAGATGAATTCCAAAAGTAAGCTCCTTGCCCCAGAGCTTGTCAATGCAGAAAGGCCGGTTTGGGCTTTCAGCAAAAAAATTTTCTGTGAGGGCATGCGGGATGGCGTTCCCATTGCGCTGGGCTATTTTGCTGTTTCCTTCTCGCTGGGCATTGCGGCCCGCCGGGCAGGCTTTACCCCGTTTCAGGGCTTTCTGGTCAGCCTACTGAACAACGCTTCGGCAGGCGAGTACGCTGCATTTGCCATCATCATGGCCAATGCGACCTATCTGGAAGTGGCTGTCATCACACTGATCGCCAATGCGCGCTATCTGCTCATGAGCTGCGCACTGGCCCAGCGCTTTGCGCCGGGCACACCCTTCTGGCACAGGCTGCTCATCGGTTATGATGTGACAGACGAGCTTTTTGGCATCACCATTGCACGGCCCGGCAGCCTGAACCCATATTATACCTACGGTGCCATTCTGCTGGCGGCACCGGCTTGGGCCATCGGTACAGCGTTGGGCATCATTGCGGGCAATCTGCTGCCGCTGCGGGCTGTCAGTGCGCTGAGCGTTGCCCTTTACGGCATGTTCCTTGCCATCATCATTCCTCCTGCGCGTAAGAGCAGGGTGGTAGCTGCACTTGTTGCCATCAGCTTTGCACTGAGCTTTGTGTGCAATTACCTGCCGGGTATCTCCGCTCTTTCGGAGGGCACGCGCACCATTTTGCTCACAGTGCTCATTTCCAGCGCTGCAGCAGCTCTTTTTCCGGTAAATCCAGAAGAGCAGGAGGCAGAGCATGACGCATAATCATTACATTTACATTGCAGTGATGGCGCTGGTATCCTATGCCATCCGCATCCTTCCGCTCACACTGATCCGCAAGCCCATCAAAAATCGCTTCATTCAGTCGTTTCTGTATTATGTGCCCTATGTGACGCTGGCGGTCATGACCTTCCCGGCCATTGTCAACGCGACCCAGAGCCCGGCTGCCGGTGCCATGGCGCTGGTGGTAGGCATTGCAGCTGCTTGGTTCGGCGCAAGCCTGTTTCAGGTATCTGTGGCCTGCTGTGCCGTCGTGTTCGTGCTGGAACTGTTCCTTTAAAATTTTTGTGCCCGGCAGGCTGTCATGCTGCTGGGCACTTTTTCATTGTCCTGCAGGAGGAAATTATCATGAAAAAAATTCTTATCACCGGTGCAGGCGGCTTTGTCGGCTCCCGCATTTTGCAGCAGTGGCAGGGAAAGTACGAGCTTTGCTCCCTTCCAAAAGGCTTTTTCTATACAGCCGATGAAGCTCTCACCCGTGCACAGGTGGAAGCTTTGCATCCGGATGTGATCCTGCACACCGCCGCTCTTTCCGATACCAGTTACTGTGCGCAGCATCCGGCAGAAGCTTACCGTGCCAATGTGGAGCTGCCAGTCTGGCTGGCACGGGCTGCGCAGCAGACGAAGGCAAAGCTGATGGCATTCAGTTCGGATCAGGTCTATGCCGGTGTGCAGCAGCAGGGGCCGCTGCCGGAAACACTGGCCCTGCATCCCGCAAACATTTACGGCCAATACAAGCTGGAAGCAGAGCAGCGTGTGCTGGAGCTCTGCCCGGACTCGGTCCATCTGCGTGCCAGTTGGATGTATGACCTGCCCGGCTATGGGCTGCCCATCCGGGGCAATCTTCCGCTGAATCTTCTGCGTGCCGCGCTGAAGGGAGAGGCTCTGCGCTTCTCCCGGAACGACCACCGCGGCGTGACCTATGTGCGGCAGGTGATCGAAAATCTGGAGCCTGCCATGGCGCTGCCCGGCGGCGTATACAATTTTGGCAGCGGCAATGCCGAAAACATGGTATGCACCGCCCGGCAGTTTGCCGAAACGCTGGGAATCGCTGTGCAGATCGAGGAAGAAAGCTGGGGCCGGAACCTTGTGATGGACACCACAAAACTGGAACGCTTCGGCATTCGGTTCGACACTACTCAGCAGGGCATCCAGCGCTGTTTAAAAGATTACGGGCTGAGAACGCTGTAAAATTTCCATATCGCACAAAAATCAAATAAAACAAAACAAAAAAGCAGGAGTTCTGCGCGAAATTCTTCCGACCAAAGCGGAAAAAACGCACAAAGCGCCCTGCTTTTTGTGTTTCTCAGCGGGAAACAACCGTTCACGAAAAAGTCATACTTAATTTACAAGGATACGCAGTTTTGCTATAATAAATCCGCTTTTTTGGTAAAGCAGTCGAAAAGAATGATTTTTGTCAAGATTTGAGGAGAGTGGAACATTTGAAGGAAGTCAAGCTCGAAGAGTCGGCGTATCAGTTCAACGCAAAAATGTCCCTGAAACAGGCGATCCCGCTGGGCCTGCAGCATGTCTGCGCCATGTTCGTGGGCAACCTGACCCCGCTGCTGATCATCACCAGTGCCTGCGGCATTGCGGGTGGTGAGTTCGCAGATCTGCAGGTCACGCTGCTGCAGAGCGCCATGTTTGTGGCCGGCGTAGTCACGCTGGTACAGCTGTTCACCATCGGCCCCGTGGGCGGTAGTGTGCCCATCATCATGGGCACCAGTTCCGGTTTTATCGGCGTGTTCAACAGTGCCCCATTTATCTGAATTTCGGATTTGGCTACGAGTTTTAACCTCGCATAATAGAAATACATATTTTTCAAGCCTCTCATCAAATTTTCAGCTATTGAAGAAAACGTGAGGGCAAACCAAAGATCAGGCTCTTTCCAAAAGAGTTTATTACATTAAGAATCAACCACTTTACTTACTATAAAAAAGGCTCTGTCATTCTCCCAAATACGATTGATAGAGCCTTTTTAGTTTATATCAGATATCTATATTTTAGGAATCACTGCATACTAAAAAAAACATGAGCATAAATTCAAGAAAACTTGCCCAAGAATTGGATAAAACATCAGCATGTTTTTTTATAATTTGTACAAATAAAAAGAGGTGGTAAAGTAATAATACTTCACCACCTCTTCTCTTCTTGTTAAAGATCTAGAAATTACTTATTTATGATTGTTACATCATCAATCAGCAATTTACTACCTACTGCAGCATTGTAACTAGCTCCATCAGCACTTGCTGAGAAAATAACAGCAAACTTGTACAATTTTGAAGAATCGTAATCTTTTACGTATTCCAAATTCAATTCAAATGGTGCATAAGATTCTACAGCTTTATCATTTGTAAATACAGCTTTAGCTACAATTTTATCAGAAGTGTAAATATTACCACCATTCAAAGTTTCATCTTCACTAGAAACTTCATAAAGCACTGCACTTAAAGAGCATTTATCAGTAACACCAGCCTGCAATTCACCATTTGCATTATAAAATTCAGCACCCGGAGTATATTTATAAAAGCCTGTTACTTTAAGCGGTTGTTTGTCATACATAACACCAAAGCTTGTAGTAGCCATAGGATCTCCTCCTAATGCACCAAAAGCATTAAATGTTCCTAAAAATGCTGTAGCTGCTGTTACCTTAGGAACAGGAGTACCGAAAATGTTTCCGCCTTTAGTATCTACAGATTCCAGCAAAAGAGCCTTTTCACCTGCATGTACATCATCGATAGAAGGACGTACTGGATATTCTCCTTCATAAGTAATACCTCCCAATATCCCCATTTTTTTAATTAACAGGACGGCATCGTTACAACAAGCCCATCCATTCAATATAGGACAATCCTGTTCTTCAGGATACATAGTACTACCATAACTCCAGCTTTCAAAATCATAGAAAGAAGCATTACCAGAAATAGAAGCTACATATTCTACTGTTGTTCCATTTTCAGCAGTAACTGTATAAGTTACAGTCTTGCCATTTGAGAAATCCTGTGCTACACCACTTGCAGGAGTAACTGTCGCTTTTTCAGAAACTTCAATAGTCGGAACTAAAGCCGTAAGATATTCAGCTTTTGCAGTATCAGCAACCATGAAAGTAATAGTCTTAGATTCTTCGTTGATAACCACATCACCAACAACCAATGAATCAACAGCTGCAACTTCTTTGTCGAAAACAAAAGAAAGGATTTTAGCTTCACTACTTTCTGTACCAGAAAGTTTAGTACCAGAATAAGTTACTTTTACAGTATAAGGTACTGGAGATCCCATCAGTTTGACATCATCTATATCTAAATCGAGAGTAAGCGTTTCATTCTCAAAAACTCCATTTGCCTTTATTCCAGCAGACAGCAGCCCTGTTACGTCCATCGAAGAAGTTGCTGTAAAAGTATATTTACCGTTTCCAGCATCAGTCAACCGGCAACCACTTACTTCAATATCACCTAGTTGCATTCCACTGAAAGAAAAGTTACTTATCTTTAAATCTACCATATTCTCTCCAGCATCTGTTACAGAAACAAGCTGAGCAGGAACATTACCAGCAGGAACATCTCCAGTTTCCATTTTCAACGTAACATTCAATGCTCCTTTATAATTACCAGCAACATTAGCACTGACCGGTACTGTTACAGCAGGTTCATCATTATCACTACAAGAAGTGAACAGGCTCACTGTACACAATACAGCAAACAAGTAAAAAAACAAATTCTTTTTCATTTGATACCTTAAAATTTTATTTTTATTAATCGGTGCAAAGTAATAACCTTTCAGACGAACTGACAAGGTCTAATTTTATTATTTTTGTTCCATTTTTTAATATCACATTGATAGCTCACATGTAAATCATTAATTTATAAAGTAAAACAGATTATTTAGTCTGCTTATGAATAGTCTATATTTCAAAAAACATATAACTTTGCAGAAAGTTTAAAACGATGGAAAAAAAATTACCCAAAATAGATTTACCAGAGGAATGGATTGTAGGAACAGGCGTAAGCAAGGAACTTTTAAGCTTATACACCAATTTTCCCTGCCGGATAAAATCGGAGATATTCGTTCTGTGTATGAGCGGTGAGGTAGAAGCATCGGTCAACCTGAACCGTATAATTGTACGCGCTAACGATTTTGTCACAATTATGCCCGGAACAATTCTTCAGATACACAGTGTAAAAGGAGAAATGGAATTATACTTCGGAGGGTTTTCATCGAAATATGTAGAACACGCCAACTTAAACCGTTCTACAATGAACACTTTATACATTACTCTGGGACGTCCGCTCATTACGCTTCGTCCGGAAGGTGCTGCACTGCTGAAAGATTATCTCTGTTTTTTGATAAAGCTGTATGAATTCTTTAACGAGAATACCCGAAAGTTCATAACTCCACACCTCTATAATAATATACATATAGGTATAGCAGCCATGTACAGCAACCGGGCAAATGAAAACAAAAGTAATTTGTCGAAGAGCGAAATATTATGCAAAAACTTCACTCAGCTGGTCATGCAGAATTACAATAAAACACGTAATGTAGCATGGTATGCCGAAAAGTTAGGAATAACTCAAACACACCTCTGCACTACGGTAAAACAGGCAACGGGAAATACCTGCATGGAAATTATTTCGCGCATGGTTATCATGGATGCAAAGTCGCAACTAAAATCAACAAATCTTTCGATTCAGGAGATCTCAGACTCGCTCAACTTTGCTAACATGTCCTTTTTCGGAAAATATTTTAAAAGATATGTGGGAATGAGCCCGCTGGATTACCGGAATAACGGATAAAAAAGCTATAAAAAGACAGGTGGAGCAATTATACTGAAGTTGCCCCACCTGTCTTATATTTATCCGATCAGTCAAAACTAACCACTCCTATTTTCTTCTTACCATTCATCTTGACAGCAAGCGGCTTATCGAAATGTACCCAGCGTAAATACTTGGTTTCTTCCACAGCCGGCATACTGTTCAGCAATTCCTGATTATACAGTCCGTCGTTCATATAAGCATTTATCGTAAAATAACCGACACCGAAGGATGTCAGATTCTGGAAGAAATGGGTTCCCTGACTCGGATCGACACGATAATTGGTGAGTCCAGCCTCTACAATGACACGTGCAGCCGATATATTAGGCCATTTTACCGGAATACCCAGCCATGTATCACTGCTTCCCCAGCGTCCCGGACCAATAAGAATATAATGCTTTCCTTCATCCAGGAAACGTTTGTTAAGTTTCTCTATATCATAGGCAATCAGCTGATTATTGGAAGCGGAATATCCTTCGGTCTTTACATATATTACGTCTTGAATATCGTCCATAATACCTTGTCCGAGAGAATTTACACTCTTCAGCAGGAGTTGGTCTTCGGGGATAGCATCCAAATCTTCATTCAAATCGGCTTTCATATCTACCATCGGACGTATCTGTAACAAATAGAATACTCCTTTCTTCTCTGCTGCATTCAGATTTACGGCAAACTCAATCTCTACGGGACGACGCATTTCTCCCTGTCCATATTTTTGAACCAATTGAAGAATACGTGCCAATGGAAAGACATCGTGCTGAAGAATATTGGCAAAAGTTATCACTTTACGTCCACCCGGATAGATTCCGTCGCGTATTACCATATCATACGGATCGTATGTTGAAGCAATATAATTCAAAGAGCCATCGTTTTCGGCTTCCTTCACAGGAAGCTTTAACAGGTTAAAATCATCATCGAGTGAAAAGTTTTGCCCCATATTTTTTAAGTCGAGGGCATAAAAACGCGTCTGAGTTTCACGCAAAGCCATTTCCATCTCACTTGTCTGGAGCACTTTATCGGGATGGTAAGGACAAACTCTCAACGTAAGTCCTCCATCGACAATATATTTTCCTAATCCCAGAGCAAGACTTACAGTTCCCTCTTCTGCCAGTTCATCGTTAATCGGATAATAATTGATAGAACGTGCTACTCCTGAAATAGAAGGATAAAAACGGTCACCGTATTGAGTACCTACCACTTCCTGTAAAATAACAGCCATCTTTTCCTGATCGATAACGTTGCTGGTAGCTTGCATATATGCCTTACTGTCTTTGTAATAAACCGATGCATAAACGCCTTTTATCGCATCACTTAGCATGCGCAGCATCTCATATTTATCTGTAAGGTAAGGAATCATATAAGTAGAATAGATTCCAGCAAATGGCTGATAATGAGAATCCTCTAACAAGCTGGACGAACGGATAGCAATAGGTGACTTCACAACATCGAAGAAGGCGAAAAAGTCTTCAACCAGTCTGTCAGGCAACTTGGCTCTTAAAAAAGCACGTAATATGGTTTCATCATCAGCATCACTCAGTGCCACCTGATACAGCTGGTTCATATCCATGAATTCATCGAATATATCTGTACAAAGTACCACCGTCTTAGGAATCACAACTGAAGCATTTTCAAACTCTTCGAATTCGGCATGCCTCTTTACCATATTATCAATAAAGGCAAGTCCTCGTCCCTTTCCTCCCAGCGAACCGTCACCGATACGGGCAAAATTAGAATAACGGTCAAAACGGTCACGCTGGAAAACAGCTACAACTCCCTGATTTTTCATTTTGCGATACTTCACAATCGCCTCGAATATAATCTGGCGATGAGCATCGATGTCTTGCAAAGACTCCCAGGTTATTTGTTTCAAGAACTCTGCAACGGGGAATATGGCGCGCGAATATAACCAACGCGATATATGATTACGACTGATGTGATAAAGGAATGATTCGGCCGGTATAGAGAAAATGGCATTTTGAAGTTCCTTCAAATTATGCACACGTACCACTTCCTCCATCGTATTCGGATTGCGGAAAATGAAATCACCAAAACCAAAATTTTCGGAAACAGCTTCGCGCAGGTCGATATTCATTTTCTTCGAGTTCTTATCGATAAACTGAGCACCGCAACTAAGGGCAAACTCTTTGTTGCTGACTTCTGCCGATTGAAGAATCAATGGAATAAATGGATCACGACTTCTAACTTCGGTAAGAAAACGAATACCTGCATGCGGATCAATTTTATCCTCACGCGGATAACGGGCATCCGATATGATACCCAACGTATTATTCTGGTATTTATTGTATAAGTCCATCGCCTCTTCGTAAGAGCGGGCCAGTACTATTTTAGGACGCCCGCGCATACGCAACGTACGCTGGTGCTCATTCACTCGGGCTCGGTGATGAAGGCCTCATAGGCTGCGTCAAAGAGGATCACCGCTCCGCAGTCATTGGCGTAATCCACCCATCTCTTGAGCTGCTCCCGGGTCGCCACCGCGCCCGTGGGGTTGTTGGGGAAGCAGAGGTAGATCAAATCCACCGCGCCATCGGGCAGGCCCGGCGTAAACCCGTTCTCCGCCGTACAGGGCATATAGCACAGCTCCGTCCAGCGCTCCCGTACCTTATCGTATTCTCCGGCTCTCCCGGCCATCGCATTGGTGTCCACATAGGCCGGGTACACCGGATCGCAGACGGCCACCCGGTTCCCCGGGCCGAACAGGTCCCCGATGTTGCCGCAGTCGCTTTTGGCGCCATCGCTGATAAAGATCTCGTCGGCCGAGATCTCCGCGCCCCGGGCCTGGAAATCATACCTAGCCATGGCCTCCCGCAGGAACGGATAGCCCTGCTCGGGGCCATAGCCCCGGAAGGTCTCCGCGCTCCCCTGTTCGTCCACGGCGGCGTGCATCGCCGCCAGAACCGCCGGAGGCAGCGGCCGGGTCACATCCCCGATGCCCAGGCGGATCAGCGCGTAGATGCGCAGCACGGTGGTCAGTTCGCCGTCGTGACGCCCCTCGGTGCGGGCCTCGTCGGCAAGCAGGCCGTT
>OGYM01002095.1_pt1 | contig 13466 bp, 11 predicted proteins | sample 1576491 | NCBI WGS metagenome assembly OGYM01 (sample SAMEA3541515, study PRJEB24748) | human gut metagenome | biome: human gut; feature: human-associated habitat; material: faeces | place: China | collected 2012 | reverse complement strand
CTGTTCCCGCAGGGGCCACCATTGGGTCCAGAGTTTTTTATGATGAGCCACGGCTTCCGCCGTGCAGGAATCCGGCAGGACGGGGAGCAGGAATCCCGCCGTGCCGAAGAGGAGGGCCTCCGGGCATTCCCGGATGGCGCGCAGGGGGGCGCGCAAAGCCAGGTGCAGCATGGCGGCCTTGTTGGCATGGTAGCCCAGCGTTTCCGCCAGGCTTTCAAAAAGGGTTTGCTCTTCTCCTGCGTATTTGGCGCGTTCCGCATGGCGGCGGTGCTTGTTCCGGAACCGGTAGGCCGCTGCCGACTCAAGGAGGGTTTCCAGAAGCTCCGGAGGCATGGAGGTTAACAAGTCGGCGTGGCGGCAGTGGCGCACCGGGGCATTGCCGGAAGGGGCCGTTTTTGCCCGCGCCAGCGCAGCGGGAGGAATGACGGCCAGGGGGATGCGCTCGTGCCTGGCGTTGCGGGTGAACCATTCCCTGCGGCTGGGCGCGCAGGCGAGATGCAGGATGACGCCGCTGAATGCCGGGTTGGAGCCGTGCCCGTGGCGTTCCCAGTCTTCCGGAGCGGGGTCCAGTTCAATGTCTCCCGCCTGCGGAACGCCGTTGATGCGGATCCTGGCGTTTAGAAAATCCGGTCCGGCGGATTTGTTCCAGTCACCGAAGTCCAGAATGCGGACCTCCCTGCCCAGGTCATCCGTAAAGGAGGTTCCAAATGCGCCTTCCAGCAGGAGAAGCTGGAGCGTTCTCTCGTCCGGAAGCCCGGCAGGGAGGGAAAAGGCGGGTTCCCTGACGGCGCCTTCCCCTTCCTCCATTGCTGCGGAACGGGCGTCTCCGTACAGGGAGGCCATGGAGCGCATGTCCATGTTGGATAGGGGGAAGGTTATTTATCCTTCTGCCGTTCCAGTTCTTCCTTCAGGCAGTCGGTCACGTTGCGGAATTTTTCTTCGTTCTCTTCGCTCAATTCGCTCAGGGTCAGATGGGAGTTGAGAACGTGCAGAGTCTGGTCCTTGGCATCCAGATGAACGGTGGGAGCGTTCTCCGAGCCCAGGCTGGCGCGTATCTGGTCCACTTTCCCCCTCCAGGGGGCTGTGGGCGGCTCAATGCTGAGCAGGGCGTCCAGTCCCAGGCTTTCCAGCGCGCTCAGGCAGCGTTCGCTGGGAGAGGCGATCTGGACGGAGCCGCCGATGGGCAGCAGCCGGCGCGACAGTCCCGCAAGAGTGCCCATGAAGGTGGAATCAATGCCGGAGCAGGTTTCCAGGTCAATGACGATCAGGCGTCCTCCGGAAGCGATGTAATCATCCCCCAGGGATTTGACGGTCGGGCTGTTGGCGAAACTTCCGCGTCCGGAGCACCGGATCCAAAGAAATTCGTCAAAAAGGCCGAAAAGAATGGAAGAATTGTTATTCACGTCGTTGGAAAATGGAAACCGTATGAATAACAAGAGAAGACGCCGCGGTCAAGTCAGGATTTAACATGCGCGCCGCCGGAAGAAGGCGTATTCCCCGTGTGCGGGGCCTGCCTCCGGCGGCTCTCTTCCCGTTGTGTGGAGGGAGCGCCGTGCGGTTCAGAAATTCCTGGCGCCTTCCCCCGTGCCGGGGAGGAAGCGGTAATACACCTCCAGCATCAGCGTGGCGAGGCACTGGCGGTAAATCTTGTCGTTGATGCTGCCCCCGTTGGTGTTCACGAGGCCCCCCGGTCCGGGGAAGCCGTTCGGGGCAAAGCTCCCGTCGGAAGCCTGGGCGCCGAGGGTGGAATCACGGAAGGCCCTGTTGTAAGCCTTCCAGACGTCGCCGCCGCGGTTCATGGCCGCCTGCACCCCGTAGTAATGCTGGTAGAGGTTGGAGGAAGTGTTGTTGGCCTTCCAGTTGAACGGCTGGTTGGTATTCTTGAGCATCCAGTCCAGCCCCTTGCGCGCCGTGCTGTCCGAGCCGTTGCCGCACATTTGCAGGGAAAGCACGCCCACGCCCACCAGGGAGGGGCGGGCCGAGGCGTCTTCCCGGCCTTCCTGCATGTAGGTGAACAGGCCGTCGGGCTTGCCGCACTTGCGGCAATAGGAGGCCGCCTTGCGCAGGGCCGTGCGTATTTCCCCCTTGGTGGGGCGGATGCCGCCGTGCTCCGCGGCCTTCAGGGCCTGCACGTTCCAGCCGGTGACGGAAAGGTCCGTGTGGGCTCCGGGCTGGGTGTTGTAATTGTAGGCCCAGCCGCCGTCGACGTTCTGGTTGTCCAGAATCTTGTCCACGGCCTTGATGACGACTTTTTCCAGGTTGGCGATGGAGGGAATGTCCATCTGCTTGCAGAAGGTGTAGGCCTCGCACAGGGCATAGGTGGCGATGGCGTGGTCATAGCTGACCTCGTTCATTTGCGGCACCAGGGAGATGACGGGGGATTTCATTCCCTGGTCCACCAGGAAGGAGATGCCCTTCAGGACAGTATCGCCGAAGTCCTCGGAAAGAGGCGTTTCGCAGTGGGCCAGATAGGAGAGCAGGGAGAGCCCGGTCATGGCGCACTTGTAATTCTGGGGGCCGTCCCCCCAGGAGCCGTCCCTGTTCTGCTGCTTCTGGAGCCACTTGAGGGATTTGACCACGGCTTCCTCGCACTGCGGGGTGCCTCCGTTTTCCGTGATGCGCTTCATGCGGTCGTTCAGGTCGCAGCGCTTGGAAAGGACGTCTGTATCCGGTTTGTCCCATCCCGGGCCTTCTCCGTCGTCGAACGCGATTCCGTCTCCGATTTCAATACCCGTGAAAAACTCTTCCGTGGGAGCATCCTGTTCCAAATCCGGAATGGGCACGGCAATATGCAGGGGGGTGCTGGAGGCAATGACTTTCACCTGCTGGCCGGCAGGTGAATTGGAAGGGCGTGTGGCTTTCCTGACGAGTTCGGGTGTGTCGGGTTCCTCCGGTCCCTGGTTTTCCAATGGATAGGTAATGATGGAAGGCGGTTCCGGAAGGAACGTGATGATGTTTGCCAGGTAGAGCAGGAGGCCCGTCATGGCGACGCCGAGGGCGGAAACGGAGACCGCCGCGGCCAGGTTTTTAACGCGCTGTTGTTTCAGTGCCGCAAGGGCTTCTTCTGTACTTTCAATATGCAGGCTCATGGAAGGAATGGGGTTTGATTAGGATTTCACCATCTCCCCAAGAGTGCGCAGGTACAAGTTTAAAATTTATAATATACTTATATTTAGAATGTTGTTATTAAAATGTTACTTAAGAAGGCTTGGAAATACCCCTGGCGGAAGAAAAGCGGCCTCCCGTTCCGCGCGAGGGATATGAAAAGCCCCCTTTCCCGGGAAGGAAAGAGGGCTGCGAAAAAGCCGGTGAATTTCGTTAGGAATTCTTGGTGCCTTCACCCGTACCGGGCAGGAAGCGGTAATAGGTTTCCAGCATCAGCGTAGCCAGGCACTGGCGGTAGATGTTTTCAGACTTGCCGGTCATGCCGGAAACGTAACCCACATCGTTCTTCCGGAAGCTGCCGTCCGCATTCTGGCCGCTGAGCACGGCGTCCCGGAACGCTTTGTTGTAGGAGGTCCAGACGTCTCCGCCGCGGTTCATGGCCGCCTGCACGCAGTAGTAGTGCATGTAAAGGTTGCTCTTGACGTTTTCCGTGCCGCTGCCCTGGCCCCACTGGAGGGTCTTGACGTTGTTCTTGATCCAGTCCAGCCCCTTGCGGGCGGCGCTGTCAGAACCGTTGCCCGTCATTTGCAGGGAAAGCACGCCCACGCCTACCAGGGAGGAGCGGGGCATGTTGCCGTTTTCCTTGTAGGCGAACTTGCCGTCCGGCATCACATTCTTGCGCACGTAGCTTGAGGCCTTGCGCAGCGTGGAGCGGATGTCCCCCTTGGTGGGCTTGATGCCGCCGTGCTCCGCGGCCTTCAGGGCCTGCACGTTCCAGCCGGTGACGGAAAGGTCCGTGTGGGCTCCGGGCTGGGTGTTGTAATTGTAGGCCCAGCCGCCGTCGACGTTCTGGTTGTCCAGAATCTTGTCCACGGCCTTGATGACGACTTTTTCCAGGTTGGCGATGGAGGGAATGTCCATCTGCTTGCAGAAGGTGTAGGCCTCGCACAGGGCATAGGTGGCTACGGCGTGGTCATAGCTGACCTCGTTTCTCTGGGGCACCAGGGAAATGACGGGATTCTTCACGCCCTGGTCCACGAGGAAGGAGATGCCCTTCAGGACGGTCTCTCCGAAGTCTTCCGAAAGAGGGGTCTCGCAGTGGGCCAAGTAGGAGAGCAGGGCCAGGCCCGTCATGGCGCACTTGTAATTCTGGGGAGTCCCGCCCCAGGAGCCGTCCTTGTTCTGTTGCTTCTGGAGCCACTTGAGGGATTTGACCACGGCTTCCTCGCACTGGGGAGTGCCCCCGTTTTCCGTGATGCGCTTCATGCGGTCGTTCAGGTCGCAGCGCTTGGAGATGATGCCGGGAATGCCGCCTCCGTCCCCGTCGCCCGTGCCGGTCCCGAAGCCGTCGCCGATGTCGATGCCCATGGAAAGCTCTTCCGAGGGGACGTCCACTTCAATGTCCGGGTTGACCACCGCGACATCCGCCGTGGCTACGGCGGCAATCACTTTCACCTGCGCGGCAGTGGAAGAACTGCTGGGGCGCTGGGTGGTCTGGGTGACTTCCGGGGTGTCGATGTCCGGATTGTCGCCTTCCTGGGTGGCGTAGGCCACCATGGGGGGATCTTCCGGAATGGCGACGATGATATGCACCAAATAAAGGAGAAGGCCCATGAGGGCGACGCCGAGGAAGGAGACGGAAATGGCGGCGGTCAGCGTCTTGACGCGCTGTTTCTTCAATTCCGCAAGGGCGTCTTCGGTACTTTCAATGTGCAGGCTCATGCAGTAAGGGAGGTTCCTGAGAATAATATAACGTTTTTTCCGGTTGGGGCGAGTGCAAAGATGTTAATATTCCTCTGGTCTGCATGATGACCAGATATGAATAAAACGGTGTTTTATGGTGAGCGGTTTACGAGTTTTATGGCAGTCGTACGGGCTGGGGAGGAGCGTTTCCTGGTTTTGTTTGCGGGCCGGAGCATGGGCTGTCCCGGGTGCGGATGAAGAAGGCTGGGGAATACGGAAGGAATGTCCCGCATGTTCAGGCGCGTGTTTTCCCTGCACAGGCTGACCATGGAAAAAGCCGGATGCCGTTCGTTTTGCGAAAAAAGCCCTGCCATGGGCTGCATGGCAGGGCGGAAAGGGAATGATCCTTTAAGGCAGGAAAGGGAATCAATAGTGGCCGTGGCGCGGACCGGTCATCCACTTCCAGGCTGTTTCCACGATGGCTCCGGCGTCCTTGCACCGGGCTTCCCAGCCGAGGATTTCCCTGGCCTTCTTGGGATTGGCAATCAGGCGGGGCGGGTCGCCTTCGCGGCGCGGACCGTAGCGGACGGGGATTTTCCTGCCGGTGACTTTTTCAGCCGTTTCCAGGATTTCCCGGACGGAAAGCCCCAGGCCGGTTCCCAGATTGAAGCATTCCGTGGAGCCGCCCTTCATCAGGTAGTCCACCGCTCTCAGGTGGGCGTCCGCCAGGTCGTTGACGTGGATGTAGTCGCGGATGCAGGTGCCGTCCGGCGTATCGTAATCCGTGCCGAAGACTTCGATGTATTCCTTTTCCCCGGTCAGCGTGAGCAGGATGTTGGGGATGAGGTGGGTTTCCGGGTCGTGGTCTTCACCGATCAGGCCGTCCTCGCTGCAGCCGGAGGCATTGAAATAGCGCAGGAAAACGCTCTTGAGGCCCCAGGCGCGGTCGCAATCCTTGCAGACTTTTTCCAGCATGTACTTGGAGCTGCCGTAAGGATTGATGGGATCCTGCTTTTCCGTTTCCGGGATCGGAATCTGGGTGGGGACGCCGTACGTGGCGCAGGTGGAGGAGAAGACGAAGCGCTTGACGCCGGCGGCCTGCATGGCTCCCAGGAGGACGAGGGGACGGGCGATGTTGTTCATGTAGTACTTGAGGGGGTCCTGGACGGACTCGCCCACGTTGATAAAGGCGGCAAAGTGAATCACGGCGTCAAAGCCGCCCTTCATCAGGAGAGGGTACACGACGGAGGCGTCTCCCAGGTCGCCCTTGACCAGTTTCACCTCCGGGTCCACGAGGGCTCCGATGTGGCCGTACACCATGTTGTCCAGCACAGTCACGTCAGCGCCGATTTTGACGAGCTGGCGCACCGTGTGGGAACCAATATATCCGGCGCCGCCGGTTACAAGTACTTTCATGATCTTATCAAATTGCTGTTGGGCCGGTTCAACCTTTTCTCCGGCAAGGGTGTCCGTACGCGCCGGAACCTGCGGAAACTTCCGGTTCGCGGCAGGCTGCGTCACTGTTCCGGACACCTGTAAAAGTGACATGTTTTCCCCTTTTTGTCAATTTGTGATACGTCTGCCGCCGCGCATGCGCAGGATGCCGGACGCATGGGGCGGCAACGCTCCCGTTCCGGTGCGCAAGGGGCAAGGCTCCTTTGCATGGTCCGGGCGCTTTCCTCTGGCGGCGTGCGGGCCGCCTCCGTTTTCATGCCGGAAACTGCCCCGCTTTTTACTGGCTCCTGATGTGCATTTTTGAGAACATCCCCTTATTATGAAACCGTCCGAGATCAGGAATGTTCTGGAAGATCACGAAGTGCACCCCAGCAAATCCCTGGGACAGAACTTCCTGACGGATGAAAATGTGGCGCGCTGGATTGTGGGCCAGCTTGAAATTCAGCCACAGGACTGCGTGGTGGAAGTAGGGCCCGGAACCGGAGCCCTGACGGAGCACGCCGCCCCTCTTTGCCGCAAATTGATTCTGGTGGAATTCGACTCCCGCCTGGCGGAATACCAGAAAGAGCGCTGGGCCGGAGACCCCCATGTGGAGGTTCACCATGCGGACGGCGCGTCCTGGGACCCGCGGGGATTGTTTGCGGAAGCTCCCGTCAAGTTCCTGGGCAACCTTCCCTATTCCGCGGGAGGCGCCATTCTCCAGAACTTCCTGTCCAGGCCCAGCGCCGTGGAACGGGCCGTGGTGATGCTCCAGAAGGAATTCATCGACCGCATTCTGGCGACTCCGGATGACGACGCCTTCGGGCTGTTGTCCCTGCGCATCCAGAAAAACTGGATTCCCCGCGCCCTGAAAACTATTCCCCCGGAAGCGTTCCATCCCCGGCCCCGGATTGATTCCACCGTGATGCTGCTCACGCCGCGCCCCGTCCGCGACCTGCCCCCGTATGACGACCGGCTGATGGACGAGCTGATGCGCAAGGCTTTCTCCCAGAGGCGCAAGCAGTTGAAAAAACAGCTTCCGGCGTCCCCTCCGTGGGGGGAAGTAGCCGCCTCCCTGGGACTTTCCCCTTCCGCCAGGGCCGAGGAACTGAATTTGGCCCAGTGGGTGGAGCTGGCGCGGGCTTACGACGCCAACCCCCTCAAGGACGTGGCGCAGAGCGGAGACGAATTGTTTGACGTGGTGGACGAACTCAACCAGATGACGGGGCAGGGCACGCGCCGGGAAATCCATGAAGGGAACCTTCTCCACCGCGCCGTGCACATGTTCCTGGTCAACAAGCATGGGGCTGTGCTCCTCCAGAAAAGATCGCTGTGGAAGGACAGGCAGCCGGGCAAGTGGGATTCCTCCGCTGCCGGGCATCTGGATGCCGGGGAAAGCTATGGGGAGGCCGCGGCGCGGGAGCTGGAGGAGGAACTGGGCGTCTCCGGCTGCGAGCTGCGGAAAATTGCGGACTTTGACGCAGGTGAAAACAACGGCTGGGAATTCATCGCGCTCTATGAAGGGCGGTACTCCGGGAAAGTTCGTTTTCCCGCGGCGGAAGTGGACAGCGTGCAGTGGTTTACGCCGGAACAAATCCAGGCATGGGTGGAGCGCCGCCCGCAGGACTTCTCCCCCGCGTTCATTCCGTGCTGGAATGCATGGCTGGCCGCGAACAAAAAGGCATCATTCTAACTCAAATACATATCATGATTAACCCTGATCAATTATCTCCGGAGCAGGTCCGGTCCATCCGGGACTGGGCGGAAGAAGGGCTGGATTTAAACGCCATCCAGAAGAGGCTGCATGAAGACCTGGGCATCAAGCTGACATTCATGGATACCAGGTTCCTGCTTCAGGACCTGGATATTCAAATCAGGCAGCCGGAACCGGAACCCCAGGCCGAGCAGCCGGCGGAGCTTTCCGGAGCGGCGGCTCCCCCCGCCTCTCTGCTGGGTAAAACCCAGGTAACCGTGGATGAGATAACGCCTCCCCATGCCCTGATGGCCGGCAAGATTCTGTTCAGGAGCGGAGCCCAGGGCGTGTGGGATATCGACCGAACGGGCCGCATCAACTGGGACGCCACGCTCGGGGAACCCACGGCGGATGACCTGAGGGAATTTGAAACGGAGCTGCAATCCGTCATCCGCAGCCGCATGGGCGCCATGTAGGGAAAACAGCAGGCATCCCTGTGGAAATGGAACGGAGCAGCAACCCGGAACATCAGCCATGTTGCGATAAAAAAACCGGGAGGGAATCGAAAGTGAGATGACGGTAAATAAGCCGCAATGAAAATGAAATTCAAGATAACAAGCGATTTAAGGCAGGCAAAAAACATCGGGGCGGCTATAAAAAAATGCCTTAATGAAATCGGTGTGTTCACCTTGGCTGATCTTGAGAAAATGACTTCCGTTGAGGCATTTAAAAAAATACGCGGTAACTATCCTGACAAGACGGTGCCTGTATGTTATTACCTGTATTCCCTGGAAGGGGCGTTGCTGAACTTGCACTGGAATGACATTCCCTCTGAATTGAAAGAAGAATTAAAGGCAAAAATCGAGGATTGATCATTGGAATCAAATTATTGAAAAAATTAATATTACCTTTACGGAGCCGGCATCCTGGCAGCGCAATTCAGGGGCGGACAGGGGAAAATTCTCCTGAACTTCGTTAGGGTAATCCAAACAGCAGAAGGAAAATCTTATGGAAATACCGGATGAAATGATTGAAACGCTGGTGCCTGCCGTGCGGGAGCAGCTGGAAGCGCCGGACACTGCCTATGTCAAGGCCTGCCTGGAGCGCCTGACGGGCCGGGAAAAACTGGAAGAGCAGGAAGCCCTGGAACTGATGGCGCAGGCCCTTGCCATCACCATTAATGAGATGGTGGTGGGCGGCCGCCCCTTTGATTCGGGAAAGTACAAGGCGCTTTTGAAAGATTTGCCGGCCCTTCCGGATGAGGCTCCGTGATAAATCTCGACAATCTCCGGAATTGATTCATAATCCTTTCTTTCACTTGAAATTTTATGGCAAAAAAACCATTAGAAACAGGTGCTCCGGAAGCGTCCGCAGCCAAAAAAACGGCTGCCCGCAAAACGGCTGCCAAAAAGACGGCCTCTACGACCAAGAAGGCCGCCGCGGCTGAAAAGAAGCCCGCTGCTGACGCCGCTTCCGTAGAAGCGCCCAAAATCAAAACGGTCAAGTCCGCCCCGAAAACCGCGGCCAAGGCAAAAACCGTGAAACCCGCCAAAAAGGCGGCTGACAAGAAGGCCCCCGCCGCTGAAGCGCCGGCTCCTTCCGTGACTCCGGCTCCCGCCGCTCCCGTTGAAAAAAATACCGCTCCCGAGGCTTCCCAAAGGCCCCAGGCTGCCGCTCCGGTCAAGGTCAAGCGCGAATCCTTCCGCCCCAACCGCAACCCGGAACAGCAGGAACGCCATGAACAGCATGGCGGAGACTCCTTTGCCCAGCCGGAAACCGTGGGTGGAGCTTCTGAAGGTTCCTTCAACAAGCGCAAGCGCCGCCGCCGCAATAAAAAGGGCAACGGCTCAGAAGACCGCCAGCCCATGCAGGACTCCGCTTCCTTCAAGCAGCTGGATGGCAAGAAAGTGGCTTCCCGCGCCTGGAAAATGTTCCTGGCGGAAGTGTCTGAAGAAGGGCTTGCCCTGATGGACGACCAGACGGCGCGTGAAGCCGCGCGCCGCGCCTTCCGCTGCGCGGAATTCTTCATGATGGAAGAATCCCGCCGCAAGCACGCCCAGAAGGCCGCCCCCCAGCAGCAGGAAAAAGCTTCCTCTCCGGAGGAAGACCGTGATTCCGAAGAGGATTCCGGCGAAGAATAATCCCGGCCTGTTCCGTTTTTGCCCTGCGGCTTGTGCCGCGGGGCTTTTTTATGCCCTTGGGAAAGACTTCTGAAAGGTGGAGGTGCTCTCCTAGGAAAGGCCGTTCCGGAAATGCGCTGGCGTCGTTTTCCCCTGATTTGCAGAATGGAAAACCCCTGTTTCACGCTTAAAGGTTTTTCCTGAATGGGAGCGAATCGGTCTATTCTTCCGGCGCCTGTGAATGGCCGGACTTTTTTATCCGGGGCATGGATGAGGGAAACGGGTTGAACCCGGTTGGCTTGACTGGGGCGGAATGGACACTCCTCCATCCATGCCGCTCTCATCAAGGAACGTCATGGGCATGGATGGATGCCGCCGCCTTTTACGGTGGAAAAAAGCAGGGAAGGGTTGCGTTTTTGCCGTATTCCTGTTTATACCTTCTTGCCGCGCCATTTTCCGCTCTTCAGGTACCACCACGCCAGTGCTATCAGGGCAATGCCGTAAACGTGTTCGGAGAACCAGCAGAGAGCCACGTCAGGCTTGAGCCTGATGACGATGTAATAAACGGCGGCGGTGTAAACAGTCAGGGAAATCATCTCCATGATGAAGCCCGCCTTCGTGTTGCCCGTGCCGGATACGGCATTAAACAGGATGAATGCCGGAGCCATGATCAGGGTGGAGGTGGACATCACATAAACGGAATTAATGCTGGCGGCAATCAGGGACGGATTATCCGTGAAAACTCTGAGAACGGGTTCCGGGAACAGGCAGAGGATGACAAGCAGCGGAACCAGGATGGCATACGTCAGGTTAAGCGTCATCCCGCAGGTTCTGAACAGATAGCGTTGTTCCCCCGCGCCGATCTGGTTGCTGATGAGGGCCCCCGCCGTGGTGGCGAAGGCGCTGATCACCATGATGAGCAGCGCGGAAATATTGCGCACGATGTTGGTCACGGCCAGGGGGCGTTCCCCCAGATGTTCAATCGCCAGGAAAAAGATGAACCAGATGGAGACGGAAATGAAGGACTGCACCATGGTCCAGCCGGAAATGGACAGCATGCCTTTCAGCAGATGGGGACGGAACGTGAACGCCCGGCGGAAGCCGTACTTCCGCTTGTCTGCCGTCGTGCCCGTGTAAATGATGAAAAAGAGGAGGGAAACGGCCTCCGACACGCTGGAGGCAATGGCCGCCCCGGCGATGCCCATGACGGGAAAGCCGCCTTTCCCGAAAATGAGGCAGTAATTCAGCACCACGTTGCTCAGGAGCATCACGACGGAATTGATCGTCAGAATCTTCGTTTGGGTAATCCCCACGTAATAGGCGCGGAACATCACGCAGAGGAAGGAGAAAAAGATGCCGTAGGTGCGCCAGTGCAGGTAATCCGCCGTGGCGTTGTAAACCTGCGGGGACTCGATGATATCCCGCAGGATGATGGGGGAAAAATATTGGGAAGCGGTGAACAGAACCACCGCCAGGGCCAGCATGAAATAACAGCCCTGGATCATGGTGGGTCCAATGCGATTGTAACGGCGTTCCCCGTTGCGGCGCGCAATGATGATCTGCGCCCCGAATCCGAAGCCGAAAGCCAGCATGAACATGGCCATGTAATACACGCCGCCCAGGGCGCACGCTCCCAGCGCCACATCCCCCACGCGGCCCAGGAAAATGGCGTCCGTCAGGCCGATCATGTGCTCAATGATCAGGCTGATCATGAGGGGATACGACATGAGCCATATCTTTTGATAGGAAATAAAGGAGGGATTATTCATAACAAGGGCGTCCCGCGGGCATGATCTGCCGGGAGCAGGCGCTAAAGGTCCGGCATTCTTGACTCAAACCGTTTTCATGCAAGAAAGAAATGCGTTTGTCTCCGTGCATGTCATGAAAAACGGAGAAAAACCGCGGGTCAGCTGAGGGGAAGCCTGGTTTCCGGATACCGCAGCGGAGACTTGCTGGGCTGTTTCATGAACGCCAGCACGAATGCCACCATGCCCACGCGGCCCACGATCATGTTAAACACGATAATCCATTTGCCCGCATCGCTGAGTTCCGGCGTGACATTCCAGGAAAAACCTACCGTGGCGAAGGAGCTGACCACTTCGAAAAACAGGCGTTCCAGGCTCAGTCCCGGTTCCGCAAAACACATGACCGTGGTCATCATGCCTACCCAGGCCCCGGCCAGGATAACGGTGATGACGGCGCGCTCCACCACGCTGCGGGCAATCCGGCGCTTGTGCATCACCACGTCCTGCTTGCCCTGCAAGATGCGCGCCACCTCCCCGCAGGAAACGGCGAACGCGGTGGTATGGACGCCCCCCGTCGTGGAACCGGGATTGCCGCCGATGAACATGAGCGCCCCCAGGAACAGGGCGTACGGGACGCTGTTGAGCGCCATGTCTGAAATATTGAACCCGGCGGTGCGCGCCGTGGCGTTGAACAGGCTTTCCCACAGAATCCAGTACCAGGGATCGGCAGAAGTGAACAGGCTGCCGTCAATCGCCTTGATCAGGAACAGGATCAATCCGCCGCCCAGCACCAGCGCGGCGGTCATGCGCACGACCAGCCAGCTGTACGTGGACCAGTGGCGGCTGATAGTATTCCGGCTGTCCCAGCCCAGGGCCACCCTGGCGCGGCGGACGATCTCCAGGTACATCGCAAACCCCAGGCTGCCGCAGAGCACCATCACCATGATGGTAATCTGGCCGCCCATATTGTAGGCCACGTCCGGCGTAGCCAGGTTGTCCGCAAACAGGCTGAACCCTGCGTTGCAGAAGCCGGAAACGGAATGGAACACGGCGTACCACCAGAGCGTGTCCCCCTCCAGCCCCGGTACGTTCCTCCAGGAAAAATAAAGGGCTATGGCTCCCAGCGCCTCCACCCCGAACGTGACGGCAATGATGTTCTTGATGAACCGGTCCACCTGGGCGATGCCCTCTTCATCCAGCAGGTTGCTGATGGTCACCTTGGAACGCAGGCTCAGGCCCTGGCCCACCATCAGGGAGACGAAATAAGTGAACGTCATGATGCCGAAAGCGCCTACCTGGAAAAGCACCAGCAAAATGGTCTGCCCGTAATTGGTGAAATGCTCATGGACGTTCAGGGGCACCAGCCCCGTGACGCAGACGGCGCTGGTGCTGATGAAATAGGCGTCCGTAGGGGAAAGAATGATGCCGTCCTTGGTAGCGCCGGGCGACATGAGGAGGGTTCCCCCCAGCGTAATGAAGGCAATCAGCGTGAGCAGGAAAAGCAGGGCCGGGCGGATGCGCGGCAGGTGGAACCCCCGGTTCCGGCGGGCCAGGCGGAAAAAATACTCCTTCAGGTTCAGCAGGGGAGCCGCTCCGTAGCAGAGGCAGAGGGCGCGGAAAATATTCTGAAGCTCTATTCTGGAAATAAAGGTGGAATTGAAAAAATTCCCGGCCAGCATGACCAGG
>OGYM01002090.1_pt1 | contig 13496 bp, 13 predicted proteins | sample 1576491 | NCBI WGS metagenome assembly OGYM01 (sample SAMEA3541515, study PRJEB24748) | human gut metagenome | biome: human gut; feature: human-associated habitat; material: faeces | place: China | collected 2012 | reverse complement strand
TCGCATTGAGCATATTCTGGATACCCGATTCCGCATCCCGGAGCTGCTTTTCATAAAGAGGAAGATTGGTATTCTCCCGGTCTTGCAGTTCCATGACCTTGGCGATGATGGATTCCATGGCGGCATCGTCCCGCACAAGCTGCATGGTCTGGTTGACCACCAAATCTTCCAGCCACTGTTTGCGGATGGTTTTCTTCTTGCAACCCTTCTTCTTTTTGGCGGTGGCACATTTATAATAGCGATAGACTTCTCCCGTCCGACTCGTGCCGCTTTCACCAAACATCAGAGCACCGCAGCAACCACAGTGCAGCTTGGTAGTGAGCAGATAGCTTTCCTCGGCCTTATGACGGGCAGGGGCCTTCTTATTTTTTGCCAGCTTTTCCTGCACCTTGTTGAACAAATCCTCTGACACGAGAGCCGGGATCGCATTGGGCTGTACCACATCCCGCGAGCGCAATTCGCCGATATACCGGCGATTACTCAGCATCCGCTGAATCGTATTGTAGGACATCTCCCCGCCCATCGAATTCTTAATGTTGTGCGCCTTTAAAGCCGTTCTTCTCCGCATAGGCAGTGCATTCACGAATCTGGCCTTCGATGGATTCTTCTCGCTGGTTGTCAGTGGAATAACGAGTGTAGATCACGGCAGTCATGGCAGACACCTCTCTTTTACATCAATGAACGGTGGAGCGTTCATTCAAAATTTTGATTCGTATAATGATATACCATATTTTGCGGAATAATGTAATAGAAAAATCCCCTGTTCTGAAAAAAGGCCCACCTGTCTGCTATGCTCGTCGTTGCAGCAGACAGATGGGCCTTTCTCATTTACAGATTCTCGCTGAAGAGTTTTTCCATCGCGGTTGCTCTGGCTTCTCTATTACCTCCTCCAGCCAATTATATCCTGAACTAAACCAAGGAATCAATAACCAAAGGCCAGTGCACCGCCATCCACGGCAAAATCCTGACCTGTGATGTAGGAGGCTCCATCGCCCACCAGGAACTCGGCCATCTTGCCCAGATCGCGGGTATCGCCGTAAGCATGCAGGGGCATCCGGTTCAGGATCTTCTGCTCACGGGCGGCGTCCACCACCTGCTCGTTCATCTTGCTGCGGAACCAGCCCGGAGCAATGCTGTTGACGGTGATGTTGTCCTGTGCCCACTCCACAGCCAGTGCGCGGGTCATGGCCAGCACAGCGCCCTTGCTGGTGCAGTAGGGCACCACCTCGCTGAAGCCCAGATGTGCGCTCATGCTGGTGATGTTGATGATGCGGCCCTTGTCCGCGCTCTTCTTCAGGTAGGGGTAGCAGACAACGCTCATCTCAAACAAATACTTGACGTTCACGTTCATGATGTTGTCAAACTGTTCCATAGGGAAATTTTCGGCACGGCATTTATAGCTGACGCCTGCATTGTTCACCAGAAAATCAAGGCAGCCATTGTGCTTTGCGGCAAGCTCTGCCACCATAGCTTTCATGGCTTCTACATCGCCCACATCGCCCTTCAGGTGGACAACGCCCGATGCGCTTTCTCCCACGCCCTCTTTGGGCCTGCCGGTACGGCTGATCACGTAAACCGTTGCGCCGGCCTCTGCCAGCACATTTGCGATCTGGAAACCAATGCCGCTGCTGCCGCCGGTGACGATGCCGGCCTTACCCTTCAGATCTGCCATAATAAATCCTCCTATCAAACCTTAACGTTGAAGCCAAAGAACTCATTCACATTGTTGAAGCAGACATTCTCGATGGTCTTTTTCAGCTCTTCCTCACCGGAGAAATACTCTCCGCGCTCCACCAGACTGCCCAGATAACTGCACAGCACGCGGCGGTACAGCTCATGACGGGGATAGGAGATAAAGCTGCGGCTGTCGGTCAGCATGCCGACCGACAGTGACACCGGGTACAGGTTTGCACAGGCCTCGAACTGGCGCTGGATGCCAAAGGCCTGATCGTTGAACCACCAGGGTGCGCCCAGCTGAACTTTGGCCTTGGTGCCGTTATCGCAGAAGCCTGCAGCCAGAATGGCCCAGGTCTCGATCTTGGTGCCGTCCAGCGGGTAGAGGATGGTTTTGGGCAATTCGCCGATGGTGGTCAGGTTGTTCAGCAGTTCGCCCACGCCCTTGACCGGAGCGGCATCGTCGCAGCAGTCAAACCCGGTGGACTGACCCACGCTCTTCACATGGCTGGTGTTGGCATCCAGATAGGTGCCGATGTGCAGCTGCATGACGTAGTGATTGCGGTTGTAGATGCGGGCCATCTCAAACAGGAAGGCGCTCTGGTACTGGTCGATCTCGTGCCGGGTCAGCTTGCCGCCGCTGCGGGCCTTGGCAAAGATACCCTCCACCTCGGCAGGGGTGTAATCGGCCCAGTTGAAGTAGGGGATGCCGTCGTCGCTGACCGTGGTGCCGGTGACCTGCTGGAAATACTGCAGGCGCTTTTCCAGCGCACCGAGCATGTCGGCAAAGCTGCCGATGGGCTGCTGGGCGGCTGCAGACAGCTTGTCCAGATAGGCTGCGAAATCTGCATTGGTGCAGAACATGGCCTTGTCCGGGCGGAACGCCGTGATCACACGGGTGAACATCTTTTCTTCGTTCAGCGCCTTGTGATAGCGCAGATCGTCGATGGGGTCTTCGGTGGTGGAGACCAGACGCACATTGCTGTGCTCCATGCACCAGCGGCGGGTCATGTGCTTTTCGGTGATAAGCTTTTTGGTGCGGTCGTAGATCTCCTGCGCATTGGCAGCGGTCAGCGGCTCGTCGATGTTAAAATAGCGCTTCAGCTCCAGTGCGCACCAGATGTAGATGGGGTTGCCCACCAGCTGGGGCAGGATCTGGGCAAACTTCATGTACTTTTCGTAGTAGCTGGCGTCACCGGTGATGTACTTCTCGTCGATGCCAAAGGTGCGCATACAGCGCCACTTGTAGTGGTCGCCGCGCAGCCACATCTCGCCCAGATCCTCAAACTCCTTGTTCTCCGCGATCTCGGAGGGCTGCAGATGGCAGTGATAGTCGATGATGGGCATATGCTCTGCATACTTATGATAGAGCATCTTACCCGCCTCATTTGTGAGGAAAAGTTCTTCGCTGAAACAGTTATTCATACCAGATATCCTCCAAAAATGCCCACCCGTCTGTTCCGGATGGGTGGGCGCATTGTATCAGAAGCCGATCAGGGCGCCGCCGTCCACGGGGATGCAGGTGCCGCTGATATAGCGGGCTGCGTCACTGCACAGGAACGCTGCACACATGCCGACATCCATAGGGTCGCCCACGCTCTTGGCGGGGATGCGGCCCATGATCTTGGCCAGACGCGGCGGGTCGTTGTCGGTAGCTTTGTGGAACATCGGGGTGTCGATCCAGCCCGGAGCAATGGCGTTGACGGTGATGCCATACTCGGCCAGTTCTGCGGTCAGGGTGTGGATCAGGCCCAGATAACCGGCCTTTGCGGTGGAGTAACCTGCCACCTGCGGCTGACCGATGTAGCTGGTCATGCTGGCCTGGAAGATGATGCGGCCGTGGCCCTGCTCCTTCATCTGGGGAACAAACGCCTTGGTCAGGGCAAAAGCACCCACCAGATGCACATCCAGCACGCTCTTGTAATCCTCCACGGTCATATCCCAGATGTACTTCTTGCAGTGGTTGCCGGCGTTATTGACAAGGATGCTCACGGGGCCCTGCTCGGCAGTGATCTTGTCGGCCAGCTCCTGGGCATGGTCGGTGTCGGTAATGTTGAACTGGTAATATACTGCCTTGTCGCCGAACTCGGCCAGCGTATCGGCCACCAGCTCCGGTGCACGGGAAGCCACAATGGCCACCTTTGCGCCTGCGGAAACAAGGCACCGGGTAATGGCAAGGCCCAGACCGGTGGCACCGCCGGTGACGACGGCGACCTGACCGGACAGATCGTACCAGTTCTTGATGCTGAAATCCTTCACCTGTTCTTCGGTAAATGCTGCCATGGGGAACAGTCCTCCTCACTCTTCGCAGGCATGCCTGAAAGCGACCTGCTTTTCCTGATATTTATACGGTACAAAGAACTCGTGGTGTCCCTGGGCTTCGCTCTTGGTGGGCTGACCGGCGGCAGTTTTTACCACCAGCTCGGTCAGGCGGCGAGCCAGCTCGTTCTGGGTGCACTCGCCCTTCAGCACGGGGTTGGCGTTGAAGTCCATGTCCCCTTCCATCCGGGCATAGGTCGCACCGTTGCCGGTGATCTTGATGCATGGTGCCACGGCGCTGCCCACCACATTGCCGCGTCCGGTGACGAGGAACACGATGTGGGCACCGCAGCTGGCAAGGTCCATCAGACCTTCGTTGTCATTGGGGTTGGTGATGCCGAACTGCATCCAGTAGGGGTCCGGGGTGGAATCCAGCAGCCACAGGCCCGGGTGGGGTGCCGGGCAGGACACCTTGATGACGCCCTGAATGGGCCGGGAGCCGCTCTTGATGACGGCACCCATGCTCTTTTCTTCAATGGTGGACAGGCCGCCCGCAAAGTTGCCGGGGCTGACCGAATACTGCCGCACACTGCGGCAATAGTCCAGCGCCTTATCATAGGTATAGCGCAGCTCCTTTGCCGCCTGCTCCGAGGCGGCGCGTTTGAGCAGCAGGTGATCCAGACCGATGGCTTCCACGATCTCTTCAAAGATCGCGGTGCCGCCCTGATCCACCAGCCAGTCATAGAAGCGGCCGACCACGACGTTGCCGGCAAGACCGCTGGTGTAGTCGCTGCCGCCGCATTCTGCGCCGATGACCAGATCTTTTACCGACATCTCCACGCGGGGCGTGTTTTCCAGCTCTTTCAGGGTATTCTGCACCCAGTCCACACCCTTGCGGATGGCCGGCTGCGTGCCGCCCTCGTTCTGGATGAACATCCAGCTGGTGGGCTTGCCTTCTTCGTCCGCGATCTTGGACAGCCATTCCGGCTGGACATATTCACAGCCAAGGCCCACCGCCAGCACCGCGCCCACGTTGGGGTGGCGGATAAAGCTGATGAGCAGGTTGACGGCATACTGATTATCGGTGCAGCCGTCGAACCCCAGCAGCTCCACCTCGGCGCTGCCGCTTTTTGCCACGATCTGCTGGGCCACAAACTCGGCGCACTTGACCGTATAGATCACCAGCACCCGGTTCCGGATGCCTTTTGCGCCGTTTTTGCGGGCGTAGCCGGGCCAGGTGAGGCTTTGCAGTTCATTCCAATCCATAAAAGCCTCTCCTTTACTCGTACTTTGTGTCCTTGGGCGCACCGGTCCGGACATCCAAATGGCTGGAACGCTGGTCGTACACGCTGCGCATCACGTGCAGATGTACCCAGCTGCCCGCCGGGATATCCGTCGTTGCGCGACCGATGACGACGCCGTACTTCACGATGTCCTCGCCGCTACGGATATCCCGCAGGGCGATCTTGTGCCCCACCGGCACTTCGGTGGTGGCCTGCACCTCCGGAGCACAGGCATCGCCGCGCAGCTCCACAGGACCGGGCACCAGCGGTGTCAGGGCGGTTGCCACATTGTCCGCAAGGTCGATCTGAAAGGCGTTCTGCTTTTCGTCCATGTTACAGCACTCCGAACTTGGCAAAGGCATCGGTGACCATCATGCCGTCCTCAATGGCCTTGCGCATGGTCTTTTCGGTGCTGGCCTTGACCAGCGCCTTCTCGATCACTTCGGGGGCGACGTCCTTCGGGATGATGAGCACACCGTCGATGTCGCCAAACACGATATCGCCGTTGTGGATGGTGACCTGTCCGATCTCGATGGGGCAGCGCCACTTGAACACATAGGTACGGACGGAAGAATCCTGTGCCCAGGTGCCGGAGCAGAACACCGGGAAGTTCTGCTCAATGACCTTGGGGGTATCGCGGGTATAGCCGTCCAGCACAGCGCCCACAGCGCCGCGGGCCTTGCCGCAGGCGGTGAGCAGCTCGCCCCACAGGGCGCTGTTGTGCGCACCGGTGGCAATGTAGATCTCGTTGGGTTTCAGATCGTCCAGCGCCTCGGTCATATAGCCAAACGGCTTATCCTCGGGGTACTCAAAGACATCGTTCTCCAGCACGGTGCAGGCATAGCCGGCCACCTTCAGGCGCTTGTCCTCGGTCTCCCCGGGCAGGATGTAGGGTGCCGTGGGCACCTGTGCTGCCAGCGGACGGATGGAAGCAGGCAGGAACTGGTGCTTATAACCCATCTGGTCCAGAATATCGCCCACCACAGGGGTATACAGCTTTTCTTTCATCAGGGCGAACATTTCGTCGTCGTTTTTCCACATAGCCATGGGAAGTCACTCCTTTATTGTTCTCAGGGTATCCAGCCATTCCAGGCACTGCCCAAACCAGCCGGCAATGTGCGGGTCTGCAAGGCGGTGTTTTGCCGGTTCGTCCACTTCAGGCGTTGCCAGGCTCAGGCCGTGCACTCCGCGGGGATAAAGATGCATTTCGTAGCGCACACCGGCCGCGCTCAGCGCACCTGCCAGAAGCAGGCTGTTCTGCACCGGCACTTCCGGGTCGGTGACGGTATGCCAGAAGAAGGCAGGCGGCGTATCTGCCGTGATCTGCGTTTCCAGCGAATACCAGCCCGGATCGTCCGAACCGGCCAGATTTTGGATACTGCCGCGGTGGGCGTACTTTCCTGCGGTGATCACCGGATAGCCCAGGATCATGCCGTCGGGGCGGGGCAGCCCCAGCTCCTTCCAGTGCACGCCGAGGCTTGCGGCCAGATGGCCGCCGGCCGAAAAGCCGCACACCAGCACCGGTAGCGCCGGGAAGCGCTGTTTTGCGGTCTGTACCGCTTCGCCCAGCTGCCGCACCGGCAGAGTGCCCAGCGGAGGCTGTGCCGGCGTTTCACGGACGGTGTAGTACACCACCGCCGCCGCCCAGCCGCCTGCGGTAAAGGCGTTGGCCACCGGCTCGGCCTCACGCGGCGAGAGCCACTGGTAACCGCCGCCCGGGCAGATGAGCACGATGCCTTTGGGGTCTTCAGGGGCATCTGCAAACCAGAGCCGTGCCCCCAGCGGCAGTTTTACTGTTTCCATCGGCAATCAGTACAGCAGATTGGGCAGCCACATAAAGGTCTGCGGGAAGTAGGTCAGGATGATCAGCGCGATGAACATGGTGATATAGAAGGGCACCATCTTCTTGGACAGAGTCTCGATCTTGATGCCGGAAATGGCGGAACCGATGAACAGGGTGGAGCCGACCGGCGGGGTCAGCAGGCCGATGCCGAGGTTCAGCACCATGACGATGCCCAGATGGATGGGAGACAGACCCAGCTGCATCCAGATAGGCAGGATGACGGGGGTCAGCATCAGGATCAGGCAGGCCATCTCGATCAGGCAGCCCAGGCACAGCATCAGGATGTTGAGCAGGATCAGGATGATGATCTTGTTGCTGGTGATGGAGAACAGGCCGGTAGCAATCATGGTGGGGATGCGCAGGTAGGTCAGCAGGTAGGTGAATGCACCGGACACGCCCAGCAGGATCAGCACCTTGCCCAGCGTCTCAACAACGTTTGCAAAGATGTGGGGGATATCCTTGAAGGAGAAGCCCTTGTAGATGAACAGGCCGACGCACAGAGACCACACAACAGCAGCTGCTGCGGACTCGGTGGTGGTGAAGACACCGGCGATGACACCGACGACCACGAACATGACGGCCAGCATGCCCCAGATGGCGTGGAAGAAGGCCTTGATGCAGGCTTTCAGGTTGAATTTGCCGGTGACGGGGATGTTCATCTTCTTGGAGTAGTAGTAGGAGTAGACCATCAGCACGATGCTCAGCACAGCGCCGGGCATGTAGCCTGCCACGAACAGCTGGCCGATGGAGACGGTGGTGACACCGGCAGCTGCCAGCGTGAAGATGACCATGTTTTGAGACGGGGGAACCAGAATGCCTTCCACGGAGGACGCCATGGTCAGGCAGGTGGAGAACTCGCGGTCATAGCCCTGCTCTTCCATCATCTTGATCTCGATGGGGCCAAGGGAGGCGCAGTCTGCGGAAGAAGAACCGGAGATGCCGCCGAAGAAGAAGGATGCCACCACGTTGACCATGGCAGCGCCGCCGTGCATCCAGCCGACCAGCTCTTTGGAAAAATCGATCAGGGTATCGGTGATGCCGCCGGCGCTCATCAGCTCACCCATCAGGATGAAGAAGGGCACGGCCAGCAGGGTATAAGAGTTCAGGTTACTGACAAATTTCAGAGCCATCTGCATGGGGTTGATGTTCAGATAGAAGAAGTCCAGCAGAGAGGCTACACCGATGGCGTAGACCACCGGCACACGGAGAAACACCAGCACCAGGAATACGCCCAGCAGCAGGATGGTTGCGATCGTTGCAGTCGACATTTACTTGCTCTCCTTTCGACCCAGTACCCAGTGGCCCAGCACGGCAAAGATGTTCAGCACGCCGGTCACGGGCAGTGCGCTGTACATGAAGGAATACGGCACATTGATGCCGGCCATGTTGTTGTTTGCGCCCTGCTGTGCCAGCTTGATGCCGTACACGATCAGGAAGATGGAAAAGCCCACCACACAGACAGTAGACAGGATGTCGGTGAGGAACACACCGGTCTTGCCCAGCTTTTCGTCAAACATGGTCACGGCCAGATGCTCGTTCTTGCGCACCACCAGCACGCTGCCCAGCAGGCTCAGCCACACCAGGCACAGCAGGGAGAACGGCTCGCCCCACATGGGAGAGTTGTGCATCACATAGCGTCCGAAGAAGATGTAAAAGACCACAGCCACCAGTGCACCCAGGATCGCTGCGCAGATATGACGCAGGATCTGGAACAGTGCGGTGTCGACCTTTTCCCACACGGCTCTGAATTTGTCCATAATCGGCTCCTTAATTTTTGCTTTTTCCAAAATTCCCCGCTGCCGCTGTCGGCAGCGGGGAATACTCGTACCGGATCGATCTGAGCAGACTTTTAGTAGTTGCCGCCCTGGATCTTTGCGATGATATCCTGTGCCTCGGTGCTTTCCTTCTCGTACAGGGGTGCGCAGGCTTCCTGCCACTTCTCGATGTCGGGAACTTCCAGCAGGGTGATGCCCTTTTCGCCGAAGGAATCGTAGCATGCCTGCTCCTGCTTCTCATTGTATTCGTAGCAGGATGCGCGGGCTGCCAGAGCAGCTTCCTTGATCCAACCCTTCTCGGTGTCGTTGAAGCTGTTCCACTTGTCGGCGTTCATCAGGATGACACCGCAGCCGAAGGTGTGCGCATCGGCGATAAAGTAGGGCGCGACCTCGTTGAAGCTGTTGCTCATGTAAGAAGTGACACCGTTCTCGGCGGCATCGACGACGCCGGACTGCAGGGAGGTGTACAGCTCCGAGTAAGCGATTGCGGTGGCGGAAGCTCCCAGAGCATCCATGGTGCTGATCATCAGGTCAGTCTCGGGAACGCGAACCTTCAGGCCTTTCATCTTGTCCAGCGTGAAGGCATCGGGTTTGCCAAGACGATCGTAGACCTTCGGGGTGATGAACAGGCTGCGGGGGCCTTCGACCAGCCAGCCCAGAGCCACGTAGCCGCAGTTTGCATCCTCAACGCTCTGCAGCAGCTCGTCGCCCAGGCTGCTCTCGGCAACATCCTCAAACTGTGCCATGTCCTTGAAGACGTAAGGCAGGCCGGTGGTGCCGATCAGTTCCGCACCGTAATTGGGCAGGGAGGAAGCGTTGCCGCGGAAAATATCCAGAGTGCCCATCTGGATGCCCTGCATGGACTCTGCCTCGGAACCCAGAGTGCCGTTGATGTACAGGTCGATCTTGATGTGGCCGCCGGACAGTTCTTCAATCTTCTCGGCAAAGGTGTGTGCGCCCACGGTTGCGCCGTAGTCCTCACCGTTGACCTCGTTCCAGGTCAGGGTGAAGTCGTTGCCGGAGCCGCCCTCACCTGCGCCCGCTGCAGAAGAAGCAGCGGTGGAAGAGGCTGCGGTAGAAGCGGAAGAACCGCCGCATGCGGTCAGGCCCAGAGCAGTCGCAGAAACACCAACGACCTTCAGGAAGTCACGACGAGAAATTGCCTTTTTCATAAGAAATCTCCTTTTTTCTCTCTTTTGAAATCGTGTGTGGAACCGGGGTGGGTGCAGCGTCCTCGTGCCTCGCCGCGCCCTGCTACAAAAAAACGTTTTTGTAGTTTTCATTGTCAATATCTTAACACGTTCCCACCGCAAGGTCAATATTTTTTAGATTTTTTCGTCTGTTTCGCCTTTATTTTTGACACATAGCACAATTTTTATCAAAACCGTTTTTGCGAAGTGCCGATTTTCTTTCCGAAAATCCGAAGCATCTTTACTTTTTTTGATGTTTGAATTATAATTATGCAAAACGTTTCGCATTTTTTATCAACGTTATAACGTTAAAGATTCTTTGCCACAAAGCAAAGATTCGGCCAAGAATTTCTCTTCCCTCACACCGTACCAAAAAGAAAGAGGTGCTTTTGATGATTATTACCAAATTCGAGACATGGTGGGTCGAGCGCGGCCGCTGCCTGTTTGACGAAAAGCGTCAGGGCGGCGCTAAGATGGGCTGGGATGTGATCGCCATCAAGCTGACCACCGATACCGGCATTGAAGGCGTCGCCACCTGTATGGCTGCCCGCAGCGGCGCTGTGAGCGAAGCCTACCTGCAGGAGAGCATCGGTCCCGTGGTGCTGGGCCGTGATCCCCATGACCGCGAGGCCATCTTCCAGGAGCTGTGGACCATCGACCGCCACGAAGCGTTTTTCCCGGTGTTCCTGCCCGGCCCGGTGGATGTGGCCCTGTGGGATATCTGCGCCAAGGAAGCCGGCCTGCCTCTTTATAAGTATATCGGTGCCTGCCGCGACAGCCTGCCGGTCTACGCCAGCGGCAACTTCCACGGCACAGTCAAGGAATACGTGGACGAAGCCCTGTACTACCAGAGCAAAGGCATCCCCGGCTACAAGGCACATCCGGGCGGACCGGTCAGCTTTGACATGGAAGTGCATCAGGCTATCCGCGATGCTGTCGGCCCCGATTACCTGCTGATGAGCGACCCGGTGGGCGACTATACCCTGAACGAGGCCGTTACCGTTGGCCGCCAGCTGGAAAAGCTGAACTATAAGTGGTTCGAAGAGCCTTTTCGCGACTTTGAACTGTACAAATACACCGAGCTGTGCCGCACGCTGGATATTCCCATTGCTGCCACCGAGACCACCCGCGGTTGCCACTGGGGCGTGGCGCAGGTCATCGCCCAGCACGCCGCCGACATCGTCCGCGCGGATGTCAGCTGGAAGGACGGCATCACCGGCACACTGAAGATCGCCCATCTGGCCGAAGCCTTCGGCCTGAACTGCGAGATCCACACCACCACCATGAACTACATGGATCTGGTCAACCTGCATGTCAGCTGCGCCATCAAGAACTGCGAATACTTTGAGTACTTTGTGCCCGAAGAGAACTATACCTTGCCCATGAAGGGCAAGCTGCCCATCGATGAGCACGGCATCATCCATGTGCCGCAGGGCCCCGGCGTCGGCGCCGAGCTAGACTGGGATCTCATCGAGAAGAGCTGCCGCAGCTACCGTAAGCTCGAGTATAAGGGCTGATCTGCAAATCGCTATTTTCTTACCTGCTCATTTTTCTCTCCCATTTACCCCATTATCTCCATGGAAAAAGGACTGTTGCACAAGGATATAAGCCAGTGCAGCAGCCCTTTTTCCTGCTTTATCCGTTTCATTTCGTACTGTCAACGTTAAAGCAGAAGCTGGCGCTCTGCATGCTGATCGTTCTGCCCTTTACAGCCATCACCACAGCAAAACAGTCCAAAGAGGTTCGACCGACATTCCAGCGCATCCGCGACTGCTTTTCTTCCCTGAATGCCTTCGTTCAGGAAAATGTCAGCGGCAACCGTGTCGTAAAAGCCTTTGCCAAGGAAGACTTTGAAATTGAAAAATTTAATAAGGAAAACGATGCCTACATGGACGCACAGTTGAACTCCTCAAAGGTCTGGATGAAATACCTTCCGATCTTCGAAGTTCTGGCATATGTCTTAAACGTTGTCCTGATGCTCTACGGCGGCTGGATGGTAATTACCGGAGAAATGACAATCGGTAACCTCGTAACCGTCAACGGTTATCTGTGGATGTTAAACGCTCCGCTGCGTATGGCAGGCTGGTGGGTCAATGATACCCACCGTTTTATCACCTCCGTAGAAAAAATTTACACAACCTATGTGGAAGAGCCTCTTGTAAAAATGCCTCCTGTGCCGGTTTCCCGCAAACATATGGAAGGAAATGTTGAATTTAAAGATGTTTCCTATACGGCAGATGATGAGGATATCGTAAAGGATATCAGCTTTTCTGTGAAAAAAGGACAGACAGTCGGCATTCTCGGTTCCACCGGTGCCGGCAAATCCACCATCATGAACCTGCTGTGCCGTTTTGTCGACGCGACCTCCGGCGAGGTTCTGGTAGATGGCGTAAACGTCAAGGACTGGAACCTTTACGATCTGCGTGACAACATCGGCATGGCAATGCAGGATATCTTTCTTTTTTCTGATACAATTGAAGGGAATATCGCATACGGTCGTCCGAACTGTACATTTGAGGAAATTCACGAAGCTGCTGTCATGGCAGATGCCAACCATTTCATCAAGGCTATGCCCGAAGGCTATGATACCATCGTCGGCGAGCGGGGTGTCGGACTCTCCGGCGGTCAGAAACAGCGTATCTGTATTGCGAGAGCATTACTTAAAAAGCCTAAAATTCTTATTCTTGACGACTCTACAAGTGCGGTCGATACAGCAACGGATGCAAAGATAAGAAAGGCTTTTGCAGAGGAAATTCCTAATACAACAAAGCTTATTATTTCACAGAGAATTTCAAGTGTTCAGAATGCCGATAAGATTATAGTTCTTGATAACGGTAAAATCAGCGGCGTAGGCTCACACGATGAACTCTTGAATAAAAATGATATTTACACCGAAATTTATGAGGCCCAAACTAAGGGCAGCGGTGACTTTGACGCAAAGGGGGAGATGTAATGCCGGGTCCTATGGGTGGCAGAAGACGCCAGATGGGTGCAAAACCTAAGGTTAAAAATCCGGGTAAAATTCTCGGAAGAATTTTAGGATATACCTTTAAGAATTATAAAATTCATATGATAATCGTGTTTATCTGTATTATCGTAAGTGTTCTTGCTAATGTTCAGGGTACTTTGTTTATTCAGTCGCTTATTGATGATTACATCACTCCGCTTATGAATACAAGTTCGCCTGATTTTACTCCCTTGCTTTTCGCAATAGCAAGAGTAGCAGGTTTTTACTTGCTCGGTGCTGCTTCAACTTTTGCGTATTCAAAACTTATGGTTTATGTAACACAGGGTACAATGCGTGATTTGCGTTGTCAGATATTTGAACATATGGAAAGCCTTCCGATAAAATACTTTGACACACACCCTCACGGCGATATCATGAGTGTTTACACAAACGATATTGATACCCTCCGTCAGATGATCAGCCAGTGCAGTCCAAAATGGCTCCGCGCGGCGAATATTTAGTTAC
>OGYM01002086.1_pt1 | contig 13515 bp, 10 predicted proteins | sample 1576491 | NCBI WGS metagenome assembly OGYM01 (sample SAMEA3541515, study PRJEB24748) | human gut metagenome | biome: human gut; feature: human-associated habitat; material: faeces | place: China | collected 2012 | reverse complement strand
AACTTTAATCTACTAAACATAATATAGTCTTTATCTTCATTATATATTAAACTATTATATACTTCAGTATAATACCACTTTTGTTTATCAAAACCTCTTTTAAATGCTGAAAAATCCTTTTCTCCTTTAATTTCAAAAATAATTCTCATATCTTCTAAATTACTTATCTTATCTGCACATACTACAGCTTTATGTCTTAAATCTAAATATTTTACTTTATCTATAGTAATAGTCTTTCTTTCTTCCCAACTTAAACTTTTATCTTCTTCAGTTGCACCAAGTACTAATGATACAATATCATCATTAAATTCATTTAATAAATCTTCTTTAGTATATTTAGTATCCTCAATTACATCATGAAGATAAGCAGCCGCTACCACATTATCATCATATCCATATTCACTCAAAATATTAGCAACATTTATAGGATGAATAATCATAGGTTTCTCTTTATCAGATTTTCTTATTTGCCCTTTATGTGCCTTAATAGCAAATAATTTTGCTTTTTCTTTTATATTCATTTTATCACTCCTCAAAATTATTATAATAGTATTAAAGGAAATATACCGTCATTATTATATAAATATAGGAAATATTATGTATCTATTATATTTCTTTTATATTAAGTATCTTACTTAAAGTAAAATGTCTAATAGAACCCCTAAGTTTACAAAAAGCAAGAACATAAGTATTATCTTCAAATTCAAACATATTTATAGGGATAATTTCTCTTTTAACTATCTTACCTGATGTACCTAAATAATCAATTAATAAACTTTTCTTATCTTTAATACATTTATCAATAATATTAATTTTCTCATCATTTTTATTTACTGTTACATCAACATTTTTATATTCTGATAATATTTTATTAGTATTATAAATAGAATGTAATTTTTTATTTAACTTATTAAAATCACTAATCAATTTATTATCACTAATATTCTTAATATTTTCTTCTACTCTATCTAATACTTCCAAATCATATTTATTAAAGTAATCTATATTCATAATATCATTTTTATTTATATAATATCCACCACCAGGTCCTTTAAAAGATTCTATAATATAACCAGCCATTTCTAGTTGCTCTTTATAATATCTCACCATTCTCTCTGTTACTCCAAGTTCCATACTAAGTTCTTTAACAGAATATACTCTACCATTTGATAATAGCTTTATCATTAAAAATGCATTAGATATTTTACTCATACTTCACCTACTTTGTCTTAATCAAAAATATTATATCATACATAATAAAAAATAAGTACTATTATTTTAAGTACTTATTTATTTTATTCATTGATAATATCAATATTAGCATAATCATCATTAATATGATTAACAAGAGCAGGAATATTAAACTTTGATAATCTTTTTATAAACTGTTCAAATGTAAGAAAGAATATATCTATTCTATATATTAATAGTTCATCAATATTAGTTACACCAATATTCCTCATATATTTAATAATCTCCACAGAATCTTTAGGATTACAAGATAAATCAAATATAGCAGTCTCATCATTATTCTTTATCATTTCAACTAAAACATCATTATTTATACCAGCATTCTTTAAAAAATCAATCATCCTCTAGCAACCCCTTTCAAATTACCAAAAGTTCTATCCAAACAAGCAGTAATATTTCTATATTGTTCTTCAGTTAATATACTATTTTTACATATTGCATAAAGAATAGCATTATAAGTACCAGCTATACGATTCTTAATTAATGTTTCATATATTCTAAGTACCTTAAACCTAGATATAATAACTCCGTTAAAATCATATCTTAAATCATCAACCTTATATTCTTCTATTGCAGTAATAAAATAATTATTACTAGCAAGAATTATCGAACCAGCATTTCTATCTCTATTAACCACTTCATCATACATAGGATTAAAACTAGGCACATATTGACTAACAACCTCTTGTTTATTACTACGATTAATTCCATAACCATTCTTAGAATCATTAGAAATCTTACCTAAAAATTCAATATTTTGTGTTCTTCTTTCACTATATATTGGATCTCCCAATTGTTTTGCCTTTACAATACGATAAAACATTAGATCATCAGGTCTTTTAATAACATATGAAAAGTTTGATAAAATGTATCTATAACATCCAAGTTCAATAAATTGATCAATCGCAGATAAAGGATTAGAAGCAATTAATGAATATAATGTTCTATTATATACATTTTTCGGTATACCATAAAATTCAAAGCAATCAAAATTTCTTTGTAATTTTTCTGGAGTGCTACTAAGTACAGTCTTACATTTAATAACAACTAAATTAATATCAAAACCATTTTCTAATAATAACTCCCTGTTTTTCACATACTTATCAAATGCCGGAACAACATAGTCCTTATCAGTTTTACCACCATCAGGACCAGGTCCATTACTACCACCATTTCTTCTTTTATATTTTCTTTTACCTTTAATAAACATTGACGGAGTATCTAAATATTCAGAAAAGATTCTTTCTACAGATAAATTACCAGAAGAAATTCCAACAAGTTGTTTTCTATTTTTTTCAACATCATCTTTAATATTTTTAATAATTACAGACAAAATAGTACTATTAGAATTAATAAATATTACTGCTAGTTTACAACTAGTATTATTTATATCAATTCTAAGACTATTCTCAGCAAGAACATCAAGCATTCCCCTAATATTATTTATATTACCACAACTAAGTAATTTATCTTTATCATCTTTTTCAAACTTTTCAAAGTCATAGCCATACTCTTTAAATAGATTAACTAACTCCTCTCTATCAACACCAGTTTCCTCAATAACTAAAATATCCTCATCCTGTTCTTCCTTTTCATTAGAATTAAGTGTAGTTAAAGATAATAAACTTAATTCTTGAACAATTGTTACTTGTTCTTCAACTGATAAAGTAGAATCCTTTAAAATATTAACAATATTCATAATATCATTTGAATTTAAATATCTTTTATTATTATAAAGAGCAGTTACTTTTTCTATAATTCCATCAATTTCTTTTAATTTATCATCTGTATCCTTTAATATCACACTAGAATCAACAATATATTTTTTAATTTCATTTATTTCTTTAATTAATTCTTTCATTATATTTGATATATCTAATTTTTGTTCATCAGTAAGTGGATAAAATGAAAATTTTGATAATTCTTTATACATTTCTAATTTTTCAAGTATTTCAACACTAATATTCACAAAGTTATTATCTATTTCTTCTATAGATAAACCTCTAATTTTTAATGGAGCAACTTCAACAGCAGATAATCTATCAGCAAAGTCATCAAAAGGTTTTACTAATTCTTTTCTTTTAGTTTCTAACTCATTAGAAAGATTAGTTCTAACATTATTTAAAACACTAATAATTTTATCTTCCATATTTACCTCCATAAACTCTCATCATCCAATTTTTTAAATGGATCCTTATATAATCTTTCACAATACTTATCAGAATCATCAATAAGTTCAGCAGCAGCTTTAAAACTTGCATCATCAAAATCAGTACTAAATAAATTAAATACATATCTAATGTTTCCTATTTCTTTTGCTATTCTCCTATTAACATCATTATAAACGCCCTTACTTGAATCATTCATTTTAGTAGAACATTCAATAATCAAAAGAACATCAGCCTTTTCTACACCATAGGCTTCTTTAATTTTTTCTTGATTACTAGCAGATATAGGAATTCTATCATAAGTGATTCTAGCAGTACCATGTTTATATCGATGAGGATCTATTTCATCTCTATAACCAGGAATATCACGATCAGGCGTAACCTTAACACTTTTCTCTCCTTGACTACCAATATAAAGATCGAAACCAGTTACACTAGGAGCATATAATCCTTTTGCTACACTTGACATTGCTTTCTTAAAAGTCTTAAATATTTCTTGCTGATCATCAACAATACTATAATTACCATCACTAAGTGGTAAAAAGACAAATAAAGTTTTTCTATCAGGAGTATAATGACTAATTACACTAGCATCATTTGTTTTATCATTATTATCTTCTTTACTATTTAGTAATTCATACTGTTTATTTAATCTTCTTAAAATATCTCTAATCTCTATCATTTGACTAACAAGACAACTATTCATTGCTTCTTCGTCACCAAGTTCAATAAACTCTCTTTCCATACCACGATATTTTAAATAGTCTTCATATGCACTATTAAACTTATCAATCAAATCAAAATACTTAACATAATTCAAAGAAAATTTAGGACTAATTTCTATTTTATTTTCACTATCTTCAGCAATGAAAGTTCTTATACTTTCAATCATATCTTTATCTTTTTTATCTAAACTATTATAATATTCAAGTTCTCTATTAGCAATTTCTAAATACTTTTCAATCTCTTTTTTCTCTTCTTCAGAAAAATCCTCAACTTGACTTACAAATTCTACTTCCTCTTGCTTTTTATATTCTTCATTAAACAAATCAATAATATACTTAAATATACTTATTACATCATCCTTATTATCTTTAAAATTTGGTATTAAATTAACTTTTAAATCTTCAAGTATAAGATTAAATTTATCATCAGTAGAATCATATATTGATTTTCTAGCTTCTAAAGAATAATCATCACTAAGTATATCTACTAAAGCATCATGACTTAATTCTATATCATTAGTTAATATATTCATAATTTCTAACATCTTATAATAAATCTCATTTTCTTTTGATGTTAATGCAAACTCAACTTCAGCTACTTCTGTCTTAGGTTCTTCTACTTTATTTCTATTTTGTTGTTTTATTTGTTCTTTTACTTTTGCTACATTATCCTTTTTAACTGTCTCTTCTCTAACTATTTTTAATTTTCTTAAATTTTCAGCATAATCAAGACTGTCTTTAGAGAATAGAACAGTTAAACTTAGTATAACATTTTTATCTAGTGATGATTCATTTAAAAATTTAAAAAATCTTTTTAATTCATTTTCGTTTAAGTGTCTTACAATTTTTCCATCCTTAATTAAATCAAAATATTCTTCATACTCAGAAATTTTATCATCAGCTTCAGATTTAATCTTCATAATATTTTCTTTTAATTTTTCAATATTCGTTAATAATAAAGTATTAATCTTATTTAAATATCCTTCTGCCACAGGCTTTTGTGGCTCTTTAGCAAATCTATCATCACTAACTATAGCTATTGACTGATAAAATCTTTCTATAATTAGATTAACATCTTCACCTTCAAAAATAAAGTCAAAACAATCCCTTAAGTAATTTTTATCAATATTAGCATAATTACCACTGATTAAAGGACTATATATCTTTTCTAACTTAGCAATTTGTTGTTGTTTTTGTTCTATAAGTTTATTGTTTTCTTCTATACTCTTAATCTTTTCACCAATATACTTTTTTAATACATTCAAATCATCCATAACTATCTCCCATTATAATTATCTCTATATTTATTCAAGATTAAATTTTTAACATTTTCATATTCATTATCAAAAAGCTCACATGAAGTATTATAAAAATTAATATCTAATTTTAATATAGATTGAAGTTCACATATACACTTTTTTAAATATGGTATATATCCTTCAAAAACATTATCATCATAATTAATTATTAATTCAATATCATTAAGTATATCATTTACATAATCAACTACTTTCTTATCATTACATTTTTTAATCGCAGCTTTTATAGTAATAATTTCTTTTTTAATTTTTTCTTTATCAGATAAACTTCTATTTCCTATTGTATATATTTCATTCTCAAAACTTTCTAACTGATTCTGATTAAAATTAGCTAGTTTTGAATAATTAGAATATAATCTCAAAAAACTTTTTAACTTAAGTTCATCCTTTTCTGTCATCAAATATTTTTTAATAATTCTTATGTCAATATCCTTATTATTTCCCATAATTCACCTCTATTTTCCTTCACAAAGATTATATCATAAATATTTAAAATATAAAAGTTTATTTCAAATACTTATTTATTTTATTCATTAAATCATCTTTATCTATAGGTTTTATAATATAATCACTAAAACCACTATCTTTATAAATATCATCATATATAATATTACTATTCTTAGTAAGAAGTATAACCTTAGTATCAAATCCTTTTATTTTATTAAGTTTATTCATAACACTAATACCATTCATATAAGGCATATCTTCATCTAATAATATTAAATCATACTTATCACCTTTTCTAATTCTATCTAGGGCTTCTTTACCTAAATTAGAACTATCATATAGTATATTATGTTTATCTAATATCTTACTAATTAATTTAATACTAGAATTATTATCATCTATAATTAATATCTTTTTATTATTAACATAATTATCATAATTATCTTTATTATTAGTATATATCTTTTGATCTAATATAATAGTAACAATAGTTCCTTTATTATATTCACTACTTATAAGTAAATTACCACCCATTATATTAATAGTCTTTCTAGCACCATATAAACTATTTTGATCTTTAGTATTTTTATTTAAACACTTATCTAAGTCCTCAGCTTTTATACCAATACCAGAGTCTTCTATCTTTATAATTAATCTAACTATATCTTTTTTAAAGATAGCATTAACAGATAACTCTACATATCCTTTATCAGTATATTTATAAGAATTACCTATAATAGTATTTAATACATTCTTTAAATTAATACTATCTCCATATAAAGTATTAGGTAGATTACTATCTATATTAAATCTAAAACTAATATCTTTATCTTCAAATAATTCTTTATTTTTACTTATTACTTCTTTAAGTAATAATTTAATATTATATTTATTTTTAACAGTCTTAACATTAATATCATCAATAACATCAATATTATATATATTATTAGCCATACTATATAACTTGTTATTAGAAGATATTATCTCTCTAGCAAAGAATCTATTTTCTTCTAGATTATTACTATTTAGTATTACTTCAGAAGATTTATTAATATCACTAGCAATACTCTTAACTTCATTCATCATATTATATATAAGCATACTTTTATCTTCATTAGCAGCATCCGCTATTTTCTTAGACATATGTATCTCTTCAAGTAATTTCTTATCTGGATTTTCTATTGTAAAATACATAATTACTGTTATTAAGGCAAATGAACTAGAAATAATTTGTATTTCTGGAGCAATATTATTGACTAGTAAAAGTCCTCCTATTAAAAGAAGTAATAAAAGCATTGGAACTTTTTCTCTAAAAGTCATATTTTTAAAATATTTTATAAATAGTATAAAATCTAAAATAATTAAAAGAAAAGTAATTGCTAAAAGAAATACTATACCCATTCCACCTAAATATGCTGAATTTTTCTCTAATACAAAATCAATAGGTAAAAATATCAAAAGTAATATTGAAAAAATAGAACCAATAATTATACTCTTTCTTATTTTACTATTTTTATATTCTGTTAATTTATCTCCTTTATATTTAGTAATAGTAAGTATATATAAAGTAAAAGTAGTAAGCCATACTAATATAAATATAAGATATATTCTAGATATTATACTAGATACTAATTCATTCATTTTATAAATAGCAGTAACATTACAACCTATTTCTAGTAGTAGGCCAATAGGTGTTATAGATAATAACTTTTCATAAACTGCATTTTCACTATTATTAATTCTATTTTTTGAAAAGTATACGATACTAGTAAGCATGGTATATATAAAACTTACAATTAAAAGAGTAATTCTAATTTGCATAATATTTTTCACCCCTTTATTCTATAAAAATTATAACATATCCGCACTAAAAAAGAAAGCAAAAATTATACAATTTTTACTTTCTAATTAAGGTTTTCTTTAATACTTTTTTATCAACTTTACCTACTACTGTTTTTGGTAATTCATCTTCAATATAGTATGATGTTGGTATTAAATAATCAGTAATAGTGTTATTTGCATAATCACTAATTATTTTCATTGCTTCTTCCCTACTATAACTATCATCAATACTAACAAAAGCAACTGGTACTTCTCCATTATAATGATTAGGATCAGGAATACCTACTACTGCTACTGATTTAACAATAGGACACTTTAATAATATGTTTTCTACATTATATGGATATATTTTTTTACCATCATATCTAATAATAATATCTTTTATTCTACCAACTACATATAGTAGTCCATCAGGAGTAACATATCCAATATCGCCAGTATGAAGCCATTTATTACCATCCTTATGTTCTTTTATCACTTTATTTGTCTCCTCTACATTACCATAATAACCAAGCATAATATCAGGGGCACTTACACAAATTTCACCAAGTTCATTATAATGTAAATCTTCTTCCTTTTCATTATCATATATGGATACAACAGTTTTAGAAAATGGAACGCCTACACTACCAGGTTTATTAACTTCATTATTAAAGCATACTGTAACAGCAGAACATTTTTCTGTTAAACCATAACCTTTTTGTATCTTATATTCGCATCCACCTTTATCTAATATTTCATTAACTTTACTTTCAACTTTAGCATTAAGAGTATCTCCTCCTTCAATAGGAGCTTTAAAGAAAGATAAATCAACATCAGGTCTATTTATTAATGGACTTTTAGAGAATATTTCCCAATGAGCAGGACTACCAGCCATACAATTAGGTTTGTATTTTAATATTACTTCAGGTATCTTTTCTGGTTCATACTTAGCAATCATCATCGTTTTCATACCGCAAACTAAAGATGTATGTAATCCTACACTAAGACCATATCCAACAAATTCTGGCATTACTCCTACTAATAAGTAATGTCTTATAAATTGTACTGGTGAATTCTTTATTTGATTAGTAAGTTCATTTAAATTATCATTTGATAAAAGAACTCCTTTTGGCACTCCAGTAGTTCCCCCTGTATGAACAATAGCAACTGGTCTATCTTTTTCATACTCTTCTTCTAATACATCACTATACATATTTCCATTTTTAATAAAATCTTTGTAAAACATATAATTAGCTGAAGACTCTCTCATAACTTTTTTATGTCTATTATAAATTTCTCTATCAGATATTTTATTCTTAATCTTTAAGCCATTCATTATTAATGGTAGAGATTCTACTGGTGAAGTAACAACAATATTCTCTATATTTTTTTTCTCAATTAAGTTAGTAAACTTATCAAAACACATATCTAACATTATTAAATGTCTAGGATTAGATATATTCAAATACTTTTCTAATCCTTCTTCACTTTCAGTAGGATCTATATAATCTGCTATTGCTCCTATCATACTACAAGCATAAAATAAATATGCAGACTCAGGTGTATTAGGTAAACATATAGTAACTACTTCTCCTTTTTTTACACCTATAGTTTTAAGTGCTTTAGCAACTTTTTCTATTTGCAAAAATAATTCAAAATATTTTATCTTTCTATTTGCAAATATAATAGCGGTATCATTTATATATTTTTTATTTTCATCATATAAATAACGATAAACTGTTTTATTAATAGAACCAGCCATCAATTCTTCTTTAGTATAATATTTAAGCCAAGGTCTATCTATATTTGGTATTCCAGTTAATGGTCCTTGTATATTTCCTAATAATAATTCTCTTAAATATAAATTTCTTTCTATTTCTTTATTATAGTTTTCCATATTCTTATAACACATCCCCTCAAATAAATTACTTATATAATACTCTATTTTTATAGATTAGTAAACCATTATTTAGTGCTTTCCTCTAACTTTTTTATTCTCATTTTTTCTACTTTTTTATAATCTACTTTACCAACAGATGTAAGTGGTAAATCTTCTTCAAAAATAAAATCTTCTGGTTGTGAATATTCAGGAAGTTTATCTTGACATAGTTTTATCAATTCTTCTTTTAATTTTTTGAGTTGACTTACACTATCCTTCTTTATAACAACATGTGCCTCCGGAGAAAAACCATATGTCTGATCAGGAATAGAAATAACACAGCAGTTTTCAACTTTAGGATGACTTACAATAATTCCTTCAATATATGATGGATACAATTTAAAGCCACCATGAGTAAACATTCTTTTATATCTTCCTTTAAAAAATAGAAAACCATCTTCATCAATTATACCTACATCTTCAGAATGTATCCACTTTTTACCATCGCTATGTATTTTTATAACTTTACCTTCTTCTTCTTCATTATCTAAATAACCAAGCATTTCAGTTGGACCAGTTATACATATTTCTCCTTCTTCACCATATTTTAATTCTTTATCAGTACCTCTTTCAAATATACCATAAGTATTAAGTGGAAGTGGAATACCTAAACTAGTAAATTTATTAACATTACCCATACAAGTTACCGAAGTACCAGATAACTCTGTCATGCCAAATCCCTTATCTATACTACCACTAGAATTATGATTCTTTAAAAAGTCTTTAACTTCTTGTTCTTGTGTTCTTGTAAAAGATTCTCCACCTACTCCAATATGTTTAATACATTTCCAATTCATAGAATTTGCTTTTTCATCTTCAATAAAATATTCAACATAAGTTGGAACAGTAGCAGTATGATTAGGTTTATACTTAATCATAAACTCTGTAAACTCTTTAGGAGATAATATAGGAGCAATAATATTAGTCATACCTAAACACATAGGCATATGAATAGTAACAACAATACCATATGCTACAAATGGAACTATACCATTTAAGAAAGTATCACCTTTATTATAATTAGCATTAAGTGATTTATATTGAATAGCCATAGCATTAAAGTTTTCATTAGATAATTTAACTGTCTTAGGTACCCCTGTAGTACCACCAGTATGAACTAAAGCCGCTACCATATTCTTCTTATATCTAGGATATCTAGGATAACGATATTTATGAACACTCATCAAATCATTCCATGTCATATATTTGTTTTTCTTCTTTATTTCATCTATCTTACTATATAAAGTATTATCTTCTTTTCTAGATTTCTTTTCTGCTAATACATTAAATGGAAATAATACTGAATTATATGGACTTAATGTAATAACATTTTCTACTATATTATCAATATCTTCATCTTCCATACATTTATCAAACTCAGGTAAAAAATTATCCATAACTACTACTTCACTAGATTTTACTTCCATAAGATATTTTTTTATTTGTTTATAATCACTTCTTACATCAATTAAATTAATAACTGCTCCTAACTTATTTAATGCATAAAATAACACTTCTAATTCAGGATTAGCAACAGACATAACTGTTACTACTTCTCCTTCAGTAATGCCAAGATTATATAGTCTTCTAGCAGTTTCATCTATCATATCTATATAATTTTTATAACTAATTTTTTTACCATAATACATAATAGCCTTAGTACTTAAATTATCTTCATTTTGACTTACCATATATTGATAAGCAGTTAATTCAGGTATACTAGCAGTAATAGCTTCTTTACTATAATATTTCTGCCAAGGTTTATCAATTGAAGCATACCCAGTAATTTTCTTATCTTTATCTACTACATAACTACCATTCATTTCACTATAAACCTCAATATTCTTTATAGTCATATATCTCATCCCCTCAAATAAATTACTTATATAATACTCTATTTTTATTAATAAGTCAAATATTTAAAAAAGAATTATCATTACACTAATAATTCTTTATCTATTATTTATCTTCTATTACTTTTTCTAAGAATATTCTATCATTAAAAGCACCACGCTTAATACTTTTTTCATCAGCAGTCTTAATAACATCTTCGAGTTTTTTACCCTCTAACTTAGCTAAATATTTAATTACCTCTATCATATCTGCCAATTCTTCTACTCTGTCTTCTCCACTTGCTTCAAGTACTTCATTATATTCTTCATATAGTTTCTTCTCTAACTCTTTTTTATATTCCCCTTCATTTAATATTCTAGTAATAGGAGTTTCTCCCTTACCCTCAATTATACTTGGAATATTATCTCTTACTAATTTATTGTATATTCTTTCCATTTTATTTCCTCCTCATAAATTAATTATTATTAAAAATAGAATATATAAGCAAATCATTCATTTTACCAGTTAATTTATTTTTATATCTTTCTTTTAAAGTAGCCTCTAATTTCATACCACATTTTTCTGCTACTTTAATACTACCAATATTATTACTTGGTATAACAGCCTCAATTATATTATAATTACATTCATTAAATAAATAATCAATTATTGTTTTTACTGCTTCTGTAGTATAACCTTTATTCCAATACTTAGAAGATATACTATAACCTATTTCTAAAGTATTATATTTATATGAAGTATTTGCACTGATAACACCAATTACTTCTTTAGTATCTTTTATTTCTATACACCATTCAAATCCATTTTCTTCATATTTCTTTAACCAATAACTAATTACTTTTTTAGTAGTTTCTTCATTATCATGACATTTAAAAGTTAAGTATTCATTTGTTTTAATATCACTAGCCCAATTAATAAATAAATCATGAGCATCATTCATAGTTACTTTTCTCAAAATTAATCTATCTGTTTCAATTAATTTAGTACCACTCATTTTACCTCACCATCCTATTCAAAACTAAATAATATCATCTAAATAATAATATTTTATTTTATGATTTTTACCATCACCACTAGTATGTAAGAATTCCTTACGTACTGATTTTTTTAAAAGCATTTTCTAAAATATTAGTAAGATATGTATTGCTACTTATTTCTGTTATTTTTTCCTTATTTCATCAATTAATCTAATAACTTCATCATAACTTTCATCTAGTAATTCTAATCTATATGATCTAATACCAAGATTTTTATAATAACTAATATTATCAATATAATTAATCTTTTTATAATGCATAATATGTGTTAAACAATTATTATGAAGTACTCTATATCTATTCTTATTAATATCTTCTAGATAATATATATCTTCTTTTTTACAAGGACATATTTTTAATTCTTTAATAGGACATGACTTAGTAATCATATTTTCTATAGTACCATATATTATTAATTCTACTTTATCTAATATATAATCATCTAAATAATTATAATTAACTTCAGGAGATAAAGTAACTCTCTTAACACCATTATCTAGTAAAAACTTAATACTATAGTTATTAACTACATTTAAATAATAATCACTAATAAGATTACTATCTCTATATTTATAGATAGCCCCTATCTCAGTAGCAAGTATATTTTTATTATCATAATTATAATTATTATTAACTCTCTCCAATCTCAAATATATTTTATCATTATCTTTATATATATCATATAATTCACTATCAACATATATTCTATCTATATTCATATCTATACCTGCTTGTACTTGTTCTTTATTTCTAGCAAGTATTGATATTTCAGTATTATAATTATCTTCTTTATTATAATCTAATGAATATTTATTAATAATAATATCTCTTTTAGTATTACTTCTAGTAGTAATTAAATTATCACATAATAATCTTCTTATATTATTAATATCTTTCATATTACGCTCTGGCAATGACTTGTAAAGCGCCTTGTTCAAACCATCGGTGCTC
>OGYM01002076.1_pt1 | contig 13560 bp, 7 predicted proteins | sample 1576491 | NCBI WGS metagenome assembly OGYM01 (sample SAMEA3541515, study PRJEB24748) | human gut metagenome | biome: human gut; feature: human-associated habitat; material: faeces | place: China | collected 2012 | reverse complement strand
CTGTTATTGCTGTTACTGGTCGGTGGACTATGGATTTTCCGTAACCGTATCTTGAACCGGATGGCAGAAAGAAAGATTACTCAAGTGGAGGAGCGGTACGGACTGGAAGTACATTACGATGAGTTGCGCTTTGAGGGAACCGGACGTCTTTTCCTGAACGGGCTATCAGTTGTTCCCGAGGAGAGGGATACATTATTGACACTTCGGTCGGCCACGTTTAATTTAGGTTTCTGGCAATTGCTGAAAGGAAATGTGGAGGTGATGGATGTGGCGTTGGACGGATTGACCGTGGATTTTGTCAAAGAGAACCAGCAGGCCAATTATGATTTCTTGTTCCGAAGCAGAACGGGGGGAGAAAAAGAAACGGAACGGACCCCCGAAAAGGCGGGATATGATAAGCGTGTGCAGACCTTGCTGAATGGAGTGTTCCGTTTGTTGCCTTCTGAGGGGTGTCTCACCCGTCTGTATGTACGCGAACGGAAGGACAGTGATTCTGTCAGCCTGTATGTGCCGGAGTTCAATATTGAGAATCACCGGTTCCGCAGCCAGCTTACTTTTGTTGAAGAAGGACATACGCAGCATTGGAAAACGGAGGGAGAAATCAATTCCGGTGAGCGCCGTGTGTCGGTCAGCATTCAAGCACCTGAACTGACTGTGCCTTACATTCGCCGCCGTTTGGGAGCGGAGGTGGCCTTCGAACGGTTGTGGTTAAGTTTCACGCAGCAGGAGGAAGATGAGAAAATGGTGTTGCTTGGTCAGACGGAGGTAGACGGACTGAAAGTCTTCCATCGTCGCTTGTCGCCGGAGCGTATTAACCTGAACCATGGGAAGCTGGATTTTCAGTTGAATGTGGAACCGCATGCCCTGGAACTGGACAGTTGCAGTACGATACGTTTCAATGACTTGCAATTTCATCCCTACCTGCGGGTAGAACCGCCCAGTCACCTTATGGCTTCCATACATCAACCCCTGTTTCCGGCTAAGGAGCTTTTCAACTCCCTTCCGCATGGACTTTTTGAGAACCTGGAAGGGATTTGTGTGGAAGGAGAATTGGCATACGATTTCGAACTGGATGCCGATTTGGCTCGTCCTGACAGCCTGAAGTTTTATTCCGACCTGCGTCCGCAGCATTTCCGGATACTGGGTTACGGAGCAACCGATCTTGGCAAGATGTCAGAAGAGTTTGAGTATACGGCCTACGAGAATGAAATGCCCGTACGTACTTTTCCGGTGGGACCGTCGTGGAATCATTTCCTTCCTCTTGACAGTGTGCCGCAGCTGATGCGCATGGCCGTATTGCAGAGCGAGGACGGAGGATTCTTTTATCATCAGGGATTCCTTCCCGACGCCATTCGTGAAGCGATGGTTTACGATTTGAAAGCACGTCGCTTTGCACGCGGAGGAAGTACAATTTCCATGCAGCTGGTCAAGAATGTGTTCCTGAATCGTCGGAAAAATATCGCACGGAAACTGGAAGAAGCGTTGATTGTCTGGCTGATAGAACAGAACCGGCTTACCTCAAAGGAACGGATGTTCGAGGTGTATCTCAATATCGCCGAATGGGGACCGGGAGTGTATGGGCTGTTAGAGGCATCAGAATTTTATTTTGGCAAGCGTCCGTCGCAACTGACGCTGGAAGAATGCATTTACCTGGCTTCCATTATTCCGAAGCCGAAGCATTATCGCAGTTCGTTCGAAGCTAATGGACGGTTGAAAGAAAATCAGGAAGGCCACTTCCGGCTGGTAGCCCGCAGGATGGCAGCTAAGGGAGTAATTTCGGAAGCGGCTGCGGAAGGAGTCGACTTGTCGCGTGTGGTGTTGACTGGAGAAGCCGGAAGGTGTTTCGCTGACAGTCTCAGCCTCTCCACGCCACAGCCTGTTCCTTGAGTTATTCTCCGAGGATGGTAGCCACGATGCGTCGTCCTCCTCCATGGTTGCGGAATTCACAGAGGTAAATCCCTTGCCACGTACCTAAGTTCAGTCGCCCGTCGGTGATGGGGATAGACAGGCTGGCGCCCACCAGTGAGGATTTGGCGTGGGCAGGCATATCGTCCCAGCCTTCCAAAGTATGGTCGTACCAGGATTCGCGTTCGCGCACCAGGTTGTTGAATATCTTTTCCATGTCGCTGCGAACGTCTGGGTCGCAGTTTTCGTTGACCGACAGTCCGGCGCTGGTATGCTGGATAAAAAGATTGAGTAGTCCGGTCTTGGGTAAGGCAGGCAAGTGACTGAGCACTTCGTCGGTCACGAGGTGAAAGCCGCGCGCGCGTGCCCGGAGTGTGAAAGTTGTTTGTTGTATCATAATAATAAGCTGTATGAAAGATTACGGATTTTATCTGCTCAAAGATAACACAAATCTTTCAGAAGGAGGGAATATAGCGTGAAAAACCTCCTTTTACCATTCGTTCAGCCACTCGTCCAGTGTTTCCCCATCCGTGAAGAGCTCGGGCTCCAGTGTTTGAATGCGTTTCTTCATCCGTGATTTCTGCTGGTAGACTGAAGTAGGAGAGATGGCCGATAGTACGGCAATTTGCGATACCGTAAAATGAAGTTTGATAAGAATACAATATTGGATATCCATTTCCGTCAGATTCGGGAAACGGGTGGTGAGGCGTGAAGTGAAGTTATTGTACACGTCGTCTACCAAAGCAGCCAGGCAACTTTTGTCTGCTTCTTTAATGAAGCGCGGGCTGTGGCGCAATTCGTTGATGAGTGGCTGTTCAGAGATGAGTCGTTCGGCCAGTCTGTGTTCCCTTTCCCTCAATTGTTCCATTTCATTGGTCAGCGTCTGAATGTGCTGGATATGGCTTTTGTGATTCACTTTTGGCTGGGTCGCATTTCGTTTTTCGTATGTCTTTTTCAAACGATTCATCTTTTCTCTGGAGTTTATTTTTTCACGCTATAATTATACTTTTGGCAAAGTTAGCGCATTCTTGCTTACTTTAAAATAAATCCATATATACAGCCTTTGTTTTGTAAATGCTTGAAAAAGTGCGTTTTATGCTGTTTTCTTTTTATGTGTATATATACAGAGGGCCTTTTTTAGAATCTGTGCAGCCATAAATCCAGTGTTTCTCCTTCGGTAAAGCTATCCGTTTTTTGTTGCAGGATGCGTTTCTTCATCCTTGATTTTTACTGCGATACGGAGCTGGGGGATACCGCCATGAATACAGCTATTTGCGACACACTGAAGCCTAATTTGATGAGGATGCAGAGCTGCTGGTCCAGTTCGGTCAGGTTGGGGAAAGCTTCCGTAAGCCGTTCGGTGAAATGAGGATAGATTTTGTTAACCAATGTGGCAATCCGGACAAAATCCTCGGGTTGCAGAAAGCGCGGTTTGCTCCGAAGTTCAGCCACTAACGGATGGGTGGAAATCAGTTGTCCGGTCAGTGCCTCTTCTCTTTCTTTGAGTCGCAGCATTTCGGTGGTGAGTTCCTGAAGATGTGGAGTTTTGAGCGGTGCGCTTTTCAATTGTTTCCAGTGCGCTTCAATTTGGTGTTGCAGATTTTGGTTGGCAAGATTCAGTTGCCGGTTCTGTTCTTCCAGTTGCTTGATGAGCGACAATTGCGCTTCCTGTTCACTGGCTTTCTGGGTAGAGAGTTGCATTTGCAGTTCCTGGATACTTTCATTGTTTTGTGCCATTAATACCTCGTTGTCCTTTAACTGCTTACTGTATTTTTGCAGTTCGCTGGAAAGGCGGTGAATGGTGCGTTCCTTCTTCTTCAGGTTCTACTGGTAGAGGACGATAAGTGCCAGAATCACTCCTAACAGCAAGGATATAATTACCGCAATGCGGAGTTCCATTTGCTGGCGGCTGATGATGAGTTCGTAGTTCCGCTGTTGCAGCTGGGCTCTGGTTTCCTGCTGTCGCAATGCCGTGTTGTGCTTGTCTTTGAGGTCTTCTGTGATGGAGTCGCAATACCGTCTGAATACCTGTCCGCTATATGGAAGGCCCATTCTTTCATTTAATGCGGACTGCATCTGATAATATAAGGATTTGAATGACAACATGATTTGGTCTTTTTTCTGCTTTTGCTCTTTGTCCATGCTTTGGGCAGCTTTATCCAAATAATAGAACGCCGAATCATTCTTTCCTAAGTTTATATAAATCTCTGCCAGGCTTAACTGGACAGCATACGGCAGGAAATCGGGATTGAGACGGATAAGCCGTTGGAATTGGGCGATGGCTTCCCTGTATCTGTGTGCTCCTACCAGCATACAGCCATGGTTTCGCAGAATATGATGGGCGAACAAGGTATCACCGGCCTCTAATGCCAGTTGAAACCCTTTCTCCGGACAATCAATGTTCGATGTATCTCCTCCCAACTGCGATACGAGAGCCAGTGAATATACCATCTGGTAATGCTCCTTCACCGGTAGTTTGTGGGCAATGCGAAGCATGTCTTCAATCATTGCTTTACATTCTAAGAAACGGCTTTGCTTGTATAGCACTTCCAGTTTCTTGCGCTGCAGCACTAACATGTTGGTGGTGTCTTTTCGGGAGATGGCCAGGGTAATGCCTTTGTCGAACACTGTGATGGCCTTATCGTTTGCTTCCTTCCACCTCAGGTACATGCCTTCGAGCAGGTATGTATCCAGTAGTCGTGCGGTATCTGTTGGATGTTGGCGGTAGTAGGCAATAGCCTGATAGAGCAGGGAATCTTCTAACAGAGACATTTCCAGCTGGTAGTGGGCCATCGCCTTGTTCCATACCAGTTTCATCCGTTCCGTTTCCGGAAGAGACGTTTCATCCTTGATATTAAACAGAAGTTGCAAGGCAGAATCTGGTTGGTGATGATGCAGCAAAGAGTCCGTTTGTTGTAGCAGAGCACTTGCGTGGGGTTGCCTTGTGCAAGTAGCAAACAGCAGCAAGATGCCTGCTATATAGAGAATGGGTTTTATTTTGTGTTTCATGTGGCTGTTGATAAGGTGATATCACTTTTTCGTCATACAAATATAGCGATTTCTTGTTACATACGGTTCTTTTGGCTTTCACCGGCTCCGGTACCTTTGTACTTGCTCTTAGCAGCGTTGAACTTGTAGCGCATGGTCAGTGAGATTCTTCTGAAATTGGTGATATAATCTGTCATGGTTTTGATGCCGCTATAAATAGTGCAATCCACATCATCTTTTTCCAACAAATTGGTGACTTGAAGTTGGAAACTCAATCTTTCTTTGAAGAAACTCTTGTAAAGTCCCATTGACACATCTAGAGAGTTGATACCTATGTACATGTTCTGTGAATGTCCTTTGGTGTAATAAGTGCCATCTACATCAAACAGGAATCCTGCCGGAAGAGTGATACTGTTACGCCACACAAGAGTCATCCTTGGTTTGCTCAACGTAAGTTCACCGTCTTTACCGTCGATATGGAACCACTGCTTGTAGACCTGCGCCATGAACTGTGGATTCCACCAGCTGATGGTTGGCGACAAGGTTACAGACGATATGATATTGTTATAGGATTTCGCATTGATGATATTCAGCAAGGAGATGGTTGGATTGGTGTCCGAATAGGGTTCGCTAATTTGAATGATATCGTCTTTTATATGGTTGTAGATAAAGCTGAAATTTATCCATTTATAGGAGGCCGACAGATTAATGTCTTGGTTAATAACCGGTTTCAGAAACGGATTACCGGTCTGATAGGTATATTTGTTGCTGTAATATGTGTTGCTTCTCAGCATATCGTACGAAGGACGTGTGATTCCGCCACTATAGCTCAGTTGAACTTGTGCTTTACCTATCGGAAAGTTCATATTCAAAGAAGGAAACACGTTGTTGAACATACGGCTTTGCTCGTCAATGTGTTTACCCTGTTCATAGTAGTCGAAATTCACATTTTCGTATCTTATTCCTGCCTGTACATCGACTTTGCCGAACGAGCGTGAGTAGTCTATAAAAGCACCCGTAGAGCCTTCCTTTATTCTGCTGTCGTCGTCAGCCAGAATACCTTCCTGGTTTATATATATATTGCTTCTGTCGGTATGCGAATATTCACCTCCGAATGAAAGGCTGCCTTGCCACAGCGGATAAGATACGACCAGTTTGGCAGCATACAATGTTCCATCGTTCTTATTGAAAGTGTTTACATTTGCTTCGGTATCGCCGTTTGTAACTTCTCTTGTATGCTGAGTTTCTTTCTTTATGTTCCACAAACCATCTGCGTTGAAATCGATGTTCCAGTCGCCTATCTGTCCGTTGTAGTAATAGTTCAGGCTATGTTTTGTGGAAGGATATTCGCCAAGCATCGTACTTACGTTGGTTTCGTACAACTCTTTGTCGGTATATACGTTCGTTTTAAAACGCCAGTCACTTATCGTATTGAAGTATTTATCCATATCATAGCGTACACCCATAGAGTGTTTTTCGTTAAACTGATAGTTCAATGAAAGGACTCCCTGCACATTACTTTCTGTGTTCTTGCCGTCTCTTGCATCTATTTCCTGCTCCCACAGTTTGTCCAGATAAGTTATCATACCCAGTTGTTGGTTGTTTCCACTTCGGAACTTTCCTCCGAACAATGTGCCCGACAGGTCAAAACCTCCTTTCCGGTAATTGAAATTGAACTGGTCGAGGGTGGTCCATCCGTAAGTTCTTCTGTGTCGGGTTACAAAACGGTTATTAAATCCGAACCCTTCGCCTGCTGTTTTCTTTGTAATGATGCGAATGACGGCTTTTACGGAAGCATCGTATCTTGCCCCGGGATTCTTCACAACCTCCACGCGCTTGATTTGTTCGGACGATAACTGGTCAATCTCCGAATTGTCGCGTACCTTGCGTCCGTTAATATAAATCTCGGCAGTGCCCGAGCCAAATACATTTACTTCTTCATCTTCCGCAGAAACGCCCGGAATCTTGTTCAATAAATCTTCACCTGTTCCAGCCTTTTCGAGTACACTACCCGTAACAGTGGTAATCATGGCATCACCTTTGAGCTGCATCTTGGGCAAATCGGCCTTTACCACGACTTCTCCTAACTGTTGTGTGTCTGATGTCAGCTGTATTACCCCTAAGTTGGCAGGTTGGACGGGTTTGTACACGGTGTTATATCCGATGGAAGAAATACGTACAAGCTGATTCGGTGTGGTGGTATTCAGGCTGAACGTACCGTCTTCAGCCGTGACGGTTCCCGTGACGAAGGTCGAGTCGGGGAGTGTCAGAAGGACCACGTTGGCGTAGGGAAGAGGTTGTTTGTTTTCGTCAATTAATTTTCCACTGACGGTCTGTGCGGCAATTTCACTGGCAGATGTGAGGCTGCATAATAGCAGGAGCGCTTTTCCAATTGTGTGCATACGATACTTGTTTTCTTATTATTTGCAAAGTGTGTTTGTCTACTTTTTTTGATAGTAGTTTCTGTATTGCAAATATAGAAAGAAGAATTGCATGTATGCGAAAAACGGTCTCTACAGGTTTGTTCTTGATAAAATCTGTATATGTCTGATTCATTGTCTTTTAAATATAACATCGGAATCATGTATCTCTACAATTTGTGTTTTTTATGTTTTAAGAGCTGATAAGTTCTTGAAGAAAGACATTTTCGGTAGTCTGTTTTTCTATGCATGCAGTTTTCAGAATAACAAATAAAGGACAACTTCTTGCGAGGCTGTCCTTTAAAATGTGATTAGAGTGTGATTTTCTATAATGATTGTACAAGTTTATATGGTTATACCGGTTTCACGGTCTACATATTTGTAGTCTTATCTTCGGCATTGTGTTTCTTTGCATGAGGTAATAGATGACTGTTCTCGTCAATCAGTTTTCGCTTGTTGAGGAGCCTGCCAGAAGTATCGGTCGTCGTTGACGGAATAGTTCCTCGGGTTCCGTTGGTCGCTGTCGCAGCCAGTAGGTTGCAGGAAGATGTAGTTGATGAGGTTCTCTCGGTCGCTTTCCGTGTTGAACCCATAGCGTGTCCAGCTTTCCAGGTAGAACAGATTTTTGGCCATGTATTCGTACAGATAGTCTTCCGTCGTGGTCTTCTTTTCATTGTTCCAGTTGGCTTCTTCGTTCACCCGGACAGGCTGGTCGTTTCTGAGGCGTGCACGCACTTCCTGTACGCTCAGCAGGTTGCCCAGCTCGTCCGTCACCCAAGCATTGTTCGTAGGGTCTATCCAGAGCCATTTGCCGAGAGTGGACGAATAGACGGCGTTGATGACGTGGCAGTCGTTGATATACGTCTTCGGCATACAGGTAATGACGCGCGACGGAATGCCCATCGACAGGTAGCACTCGTTCAGTACCGTAGCCAACCCGCGGCAGTTCAAGCCTCGGCTGCCGTCCTTGCAGGCTTCAGCAAAGTTGATAGAGTTGTTTCCACCCTTCGGATTGCCGTTCTGCCCGTCGTGACGTATCTTGTCGTGGATATAGGTCAGGATGCGTTTGATAGTAGCCAATTCGTCGCCCGCTACAGCTACGCTATCTAGTCGGAAATAGTCACGGACACGCTTCAGGTCGGGTTCGTTGGCCTGCGCATAGACAATCTGGGGCAGGCTGTCGACTGACTGCGTGCGGGTGTATTCCGGCGAATTCTGCAGGATATAGAGATAATCGGTGGTTTCTTTCAGACGCTTCAGGGCGGGTTGTAGTTCAGGTGCGTCTAGAATGCCTTTCAGGTCTTCGTCGTTGGTTATCTTGTTGTAGCTTACTTCAATCATTCCGCTGTCCAGTGCTTTGAGCAGGCTGTTGGCGGCTTCTTGTTTTTTCCCTTGTATTGCCTGGACGCTGGCCATGTTATAGTAGCTGGAGTATTTGAAGTAAGCATAGCCTTCGGCCAGTTGCGTCGCGTGTGCGTCGTATAAGTCGATAATCTTCTGACAGAGGACTTCGGCAGCCGGATAGTCCTTTCCGGTATATGCGTCAGAGAGCAGTGTGTTCAGCGAGTCGGTGGAGGCCAGAAACTTCCGTTCGGCATCGGTTTGTGCCGACAGGCTTGTAAAGCAGATTAAATTCAAAAGTAAAATCAGTAGGTATCCTTTCAGTATTTTCATTGTGTATTCTGTTTAAAAATTGGTTCTCAAGAGGGCGTTCAAATTAGAAAACATTATATTCTTCAGTCGTACCTTTTATGACATTCATTCCTGGAACTGATATAAAACTTACATACGGTTCTTCTGGCTGTCGCCTGCTCCTGTTCCCTTGTACTTGCTTTTGGCAGCATTGAATTTATAGCGTAAAGTGATGCCAATATTTCTGCGGGCTTCCATTTTTCCTGTCATCAGACGGTTACCACTGTAAATGGTTGATTTTGCCTGATATGAGTTGAAAAGATCATAGGCTTTCAGCTGAACCGAAAGACGGTCTTTAAAGAAACTCTTGTAAAGACTGATGTTGGCAAACCAGCACCATTCTTCAACCTTTGTATTTTCGTTGTCACCCGGAGTGTCAAAACCTAAATCTACATCGAGACTGATACCAAGAGGCAACTTGAAATTGTTGTTCCAGGCAAAGTTCAATATCGGATTGTTGAAATTTTCTGTTCCATTGGATGTTTCCACTTTATACCATTGCTGGAGCACAAGAAAATTGAACTGGGGAGACCATAATCCGATGGTGGGAGACAATGTAAGAGTGGTATATAGCTTGTCACTGTTATACATGTTGTAGAAAGAATATAACGAAACGGTCGGATCATCTTCCGAATATGCCCTGCTTAACTGTGTAATGGCATCTTCTCCGTGTATGTATCGTGAATTGAGGTATATCCACTTGTATGATACATTCAGCGTAAGACGGTTTATCAGTGACGGTCTCAGCAGCGGGTTACCTCCTTCATAGGTATATCGGTTTCCGTACATGATGTCACTTCTCAGCATCCAGTATGAAGGACGGTAGATACTGCCGGTGTAGGTCAATTGTGTCTGTACTTTACCAATCGGAAGATTCAAGGACACGGATGGAAATACGTTGTCGTATGTCCTGCTTTGCTCGTCCATATACCTGCCATCCTCGTAATAGTCGGAAGACAGATGCTCATAACGCACACCTAACTGTGCCTGAAGTTTGCCGAAGCTGCGGGCATATTCCAGAAATGCCGAAGTAGAGTTTTCCTTGATGTTGCTGTTATTGTTATCCAGGATTCCTTCCACATTCATGTACGCATTATTCCGGTCCGTATAGGTGTATTCACCGCCAAAGGAGAGATTACCGCCCCATAAGGGATGTCCGAATACCAGTTTGGTTGCATAAAGGGTATTGTCTGTCAGATTCTTGGTGGTGACAGTCTGTTTCTCTAAGGAACCTCCCGCTGGAGTGAACTGCTCGAGCATCTCCTGTGGATTCTTCGTATCCGACCAGAATCCGTCCGCATTGAAGTCGATATTCCAGTCTCCTACACGTCCGTTATAATAAGCATTGAGAGTATGTCTGGTTTCCTGTGTATTTCTCCAGCCCGTAGTGTGACTCTCCTCATAAAGAGCATTATCCTGATACACCAGGGTATTCATCGGATCTACCGTTTCATGACGTTCCGGTGTCCGGTCATAATCATAGCGTGCACCCAGAGAGTGATTCTCGTTAAACTGATAATTCAGCGACAGCATGGCCGAAACATCTTTCATGTCATATTGTGTGCTGAGATATGAATCCTGTATCCATGTTTTATCCAACAGTGTTTTCTGTGTGATGGTCTTGCGGTCTTCTGTGTATCCTTTCTTGCCATACAGCATACCCGAAAGGTCAAATCCTCCTTTTCGGTAGTTGAAGTTGTACTGGTCCAGCACATTCCATCCGTAACCGTAACCTGTATAAAAACGGTTGTTGAAACCGAATCCTTCACCTTGCGGCTTTTTGGTTTGAATACGGATAACCGCATTGACCGTCGCATCATAGCGCGAGCCGGGATTGTTCACTACTTCCACGCTCTTGATGTTGTCGGAAGCAAGCTGGTCGAGTTCAGATTTATCCCTTACTTTACGGCCGTTGATATATATTTCAGGAGTTCCGGCACCAAATACTTTAATATCCCCTTCATTAGCCGATACGCCGGGTATTTTGTTTAACAGGTCATTTCCTGTCCCTGCGTTTTCAAGGATACTACCTGCTACGGTAGTCACCATGGCATCCCCTTTTACACGTATCTTGGGCAAATCAGCCTTAACCACTACTTCCCCTAACTGTTGTGTGTCTGATGTCAGCTGTATTACCCCTAAGTTGGCAGGTTGGACGGGTTTGTACACGGTGTTATATCCGATGGAAGAAATACGTACAAGCTGATTCGGTGTGGTGGTATTCAGGCTGAACGTACCGTCTTCAGCCGTGACGGTTCCCGTGACGAAGGTCGAGTCGGGGAGTGTCAGAAGGACCACGTTGGCGTAGGGAAGAGGTTGTTTGTTTTCGTCAATTAATTTTCCACTGACGGTCTGTGCGGCAATTTCACTGGCAGATGTGAGGCTGCATAATAGCAGGAGCGCTTTTCCAATTGTGTGCATACGATACTTGTTTTCTTATTATTTGCAAAGTGTGTTTGTCTACTTTTTTTGATAGTAGTTTCTGTATTGCAAATATAGAAAGAAGAATTGCATGTATGCGAAAAACGGTCTCTACAGGTTTGTTCTTGATAAAATCTGTATATGTCTGATTCATTGTCTTTTAAATATAACATCGGAATCATGTATCTCTACAATTTGTGTTTTTTATGTTTTAAGAGCTGATAAGTTCTTGAAGAAAGACATTTTCGGTAGTCTGTTTTTCTATGCATGCAGTTTTCAGAATAACAAATAAAGGACAACTTCTTGCGAGGCTGTCCTTTAAAATGTGATTAGAGTGTGATTTTCTATAATGATTGTACAAGTTTATATGGTTATACCGGTTTCACGGTCTACATATTTGTAGTCTTATCTTCGGCATTGTGTTTCTTTGCATGAGGTAATAGATGACTGTTCTCGTCAATCAGTTTTCGCTTGTTGAGGAGCCTGCCAGAAGTATCGGTCGTCGTTGACGGAATAGTTCCTCGGGTTCCGTTGGTCGCTGTCGCAGCCAGTAGGTTGCAGGAAGATGTAGTTGATGAGGTTCTCTCGGTCGCTTTCCGTGTTGAACCCATAGCGTGTCCAGCTTTCCAGGTAGAACAGATTTTTGGCCATGTATTCGTACAGATAGTCTTCCGTCGTGGTCTTCTTTTCATTGTTCCAGTTGGCTTCTTCGTTCACCCGGACAGGCTGGTCGTTTCTGAGGCGTGCACGCACTTCCTGTACGCTCAGCAGGTTGCCCAGCTCGTCCGTCACCCAAGCATTGTTCGTAGGGTCTATCCAGAGCCATTTGCCGAGAGTGGACGAATAGACGGCGTTGATGACGTGGCAGTCGTTGATATACGTCTTCGGCATACAGGTAATGACGCGCGACGGAATGCCCATCGACAGGTAGCACTCGTTCAGTACCGTAGCCAACCCGCGGCAGTTCAAGCCTCGGCTGCCGTCCTTGCAGGCTTCAGCAAAGTTGATAGAGTTGTTTCCACCCTTCGGATTGCCGTTCTGCCCGTCGTGACGTATCTTGTCGTGGATATAGGTCAGGATGCGTTTGATAGTAGCCAATTCGTCGCCCGCTACAGCTACGCTATCTAGTCGGAAATAGTCACGGACACGCTTCAGGTCGGGTTCGTTGGCCTGCGCATAGACAATCTGGGGCAGGCTGTCGACTGACTGCGTGCGGGTGTATTCCGGCGAATTCTGCAGGATATAGAGATAATCGGTGGTTTCTTTCAGACGCTTCAGGGCGGGTTGTAGTTCAGGTGCGTCTAGAATGCCTTTCAGGTCTTCGTCGTTGGTTATCTTGTTGTAGCTTACTTCAATCATTCCGCTGTCCAGTGCTTTGAGCAGGCTGTTGGCGGCTTCTTGTTTTTTCCCTTGTATTGCCTGGACGCTGGCCATGTTATAGTAGCTGGAGTATTTGAAGTAAGCATAGCCTTCGGCCAGTTGCGTCGCGTGTGCGTCGTATAAGTCGATAATCTTCTGACAGAGGACTTCGGCAGCCGGATAGTCCTTTCCGGTATATGCGTCAGAGAGCAGTGTGTTCAGCGAGTCGGTGGAGGCCAGAAACTTCCGTTCGGCATCGGTTTGTGCCGACACAACATTCAGCAAGATGGTTACCGTGCCGATCAGCAGGAGAGAAACGTAGATGCTACGTCGCAGAGCGGACAGGTCACCGGCTCCGTATTGCAGTGAGAAAACCGTGCCGCTTCCCATTGACAACCCTAGCAGGATAGAGATCAGGAAAACCATCAAGGTATAGGCGGAACCAACCGCTGCCAACGCATTTGCGCCGATACACTGTCCCACGATCAGCGTATCGGCTATGTTATAGCATTGTTGTAAAAGCGATCCTGCCAGCATCGGCAATGTGAATTGTAGCAGGGTGGTGGTTATACCTCCTTGTGTAAGGTCTCCTTTCCGTAACATTGTCAGCTCTTTTTATCCGTATAATTTTGTATGAATCTGCAAAAATACGAATTAATCGGATAATCGTTCCTTCGGATCTCCGTAACCTGTCGGAGTGGTGCTGAGCTTTTGTTTTTGATTCCAAAAACTGTTTTAAAGGTTGGAAATACCTTAAATTACAAAATGAATCTTA
>OGYM01002075.1_pt1 | contig 13561 bp, 16 predicted proteins | sample 1576491 | NCBI WGS metagenome assembly OGYM01 (sample SAMEA3541515, study PRJEB24748) | human gut metagenome | biome: human gut; feature: human-associated habitat; material: faeces | place: China | collected 2012 | reverse complement strand
TTCTGTAACCAATAGTAACAATATTGTAACTGTACAATGCTATTCATTAGTGCTACTATATAATCAAACATTTAGACAAGAAAGAGGTTTAATAATGGAATCAAATTATAGATTTTTTAAACTTACAGAAATTTCATCACAAAGCGCATTGATACCATTTGCAACGGCTCCTATTGAGTTTGAAAGTGGTTATACTGCCTATGTAGTTTCTGGTGGCGCTGTGTATATTAGGCTTAATTTTGATAAAAACCATAATTTAGAGGTTGATATTTTAATGACTGATTTAGTGGAGGATTTGAATAATGACCAAGAAGACAATTAAACAATTAGAACTAATGATGCGAAGGGAAGTTATGAGATTAGAAAAGTTCTTTACTGAAGACTATTTAATTAATTCAAGAACTGAGAATATACTTTCGGAACGAGTAAGAGCCATAGAGGGAAAAGATATTGTTTTGTCAATTAGTAACATTTTAGCAAAGTGTGATTTCTGCCATAATAATACATACCGTTATAAATGTCTAAAGAATATGCCTTGCTCAACATGCATTTATAATTTTCTTAAGAAGCGATTAACTGATATGAAAAACGAGAATAAAAAAGGTTCAGGTAATACCTGAACCTTTTTTATATTAACTTTTGTCTATTAACGCACCATAAACTAAGCAACTAGAATCTCCGTCACGTTTTCCTTTTGTTGTAGCTCCAGCACCCCAAGTCATCCCCAAACCGCCATATTGACATTGCAGCCCTACAGCATTAGAAGAACCGTAAACGGGTGATATTACTATGCTACCAGATCCGGACCTAAGAACGGTATCACAACCATTAGCGGTAAGACTTTCAAAATGCACAGTACTTGCCGCCGTACAGTTGAAAGCTGCACTATAATTGCCAGCGGTCACGTTATTTACTATGATGTTTTTACCTGTTACTGTACAGCTTTGAAAGTTTAAAACTGCTGTATTCGTCAAATTCTGTAACTGTATATTATAACATCTTGCAAACGTGCAACTAGCAGCAAAACCGTAAGAATTCTTATCTCCTCCATAGATTACGCATGCTTGTGCCATATTGCGAATTGTAAAGCCTTTAGTAACATTGTTAAGGAGCCAATAAGTAACGCCCGGCCTATTTCCATAGGTTCTAATAGCGTTAAATAAACTATTCATGGGTGAATCTTTACTCAATCCATCACCCATATCTTTTTTACTTTCATCAACATATACCGTAAATTCTTCATGAGAAATTCCTTTTTGAATGTCACCATAACCAAAAGGCATGAATCTTCCGCACAATGATTTATCATTTCCAGCGGCTACCGTTCTAATTCCGTAATAATCAACAATAACGCATTCTTGTTCATATCCTGAATAAGGAATAGGGATAATCCACCATTGCTTGATATTACCGGTTTCAAGGTCGAATGTTGCAATCCTTGTTTCCGCCTGCGGATATGCTTCGTTAAGGAATACGCTGGAAGATAAACACCACATACCATTATAACAGAAAGAACCTTGTGTCACTGTATACTGGAACGAGTTAGGAAGCAACGGGTTAGGCCTATTAGCATGATTCAGTTGAACTTGATGAATTAATTCCCAAGTATCAGGGTTATAGATATACAACCCCCCGCCATAAACGTATAAACATCTGTTAACTGGATCATAAGCAACATTAGAAACCGGCGCTGTAATTTCAGGCAACGTCTTGTTAGTCCATGGACCCTTATAACTTTTCGATGTGCAAATGGTTCCGTTATCGGTCATAGGTGCAACGTAGTAAGTTGAAGTATATCCATTAAATGTAATATCGTTACCATGCCCCAATATATCCGGCCCTGTGGTTACCGCCTCAACCTTAAAATCTTTATTATAAAGTATTACTTGATGTTCTGCTGATAACGTAACATATTGGTTGTTTTCCCCCGTATAATTAATGTCAACGCAACATCCGCCCTGAATAGTCGATGTTATACGAGAATCACTTTGAATATAGTCATAGCCATTAGTGTTTATATCAATATTTTTAGTATATACAACGCCAGCATTTGCGGTTAAATTGTAATTATTCAGATATTTTTTATCTATATACTGAGGATTAGTTAAATTAAATTCCCCGCTAATATTGCAAGGCGTGTTAGTATTACTAGCATAATTAATTAAAGAGGTTAAAGATGTGTCAATGCTAGAACTGGCGTTTGTTGCTCCGAATTCTTTTAGCGTAGGGGTTCCGATGGGGCACGGGTACGCATATAAACCATTAGAAACAGGTATTTCAAAATCAAATTGTTTAGGTTTATGAATCCAATATAGGCAAGCTCCGTCTGTGTTTATACCTTGGTATGACGCGGTAATCGCTACAGAATTATTTACTATAGCGCTGTCAGTTTTCATAGCGTCAACGTTTAAATAGAAAGTAGGCGCTTTAAGGAACGCCGCGATAATAGCAGCAAGTTCGCCGTTCTTTTTCATTTCTTCTAATTTATTATTAATTTCTTCTTGAACATCAAGATTTTTAAAATAATTATTGATATATTCAAGCGCATTATTTAAAGTTGTTTCAAAATTATCTGTTTTGGCGGAAAGCGCTTTAAAACCTTCAATTGCCTTTTTTACTTCACTAATAATCCAATCAAGGTTTAGGTCGTGGAAATTGCTATATGGAAATTGTTCAAAAGCCATTATAATCATCCTTTCACTAATAAACTAAAAGACAAAACCTATCTTTAAACTGTTCAATTATATAATCCTGTACTATGAATTTAGAGACGTTGACCTCGCTAAGGAGCATATCTTGACTTGTAGTCACCCCTATGTTTCCATACATATGCCCATTGTGTGCGCCTATCGAAGAACCATTTGAATTATCTGTGTTCAAATCATCTATTATGGTGTTGTCACTGTCTGCAAGCCCTTTGTTAAATGCGTTTACCTGATGTTTTGAAGTGCCGTTACTGGTACCGGTTGAGTTAGAATGTGATTGATTAGAATCTAGCCACTCCTCGAATCGGTCATAATTATAAATAGGGTCATATTCTAATTGCATAGCGTCATACATTCTTTGCCAGCTGTCAAGCTGGCCTTGTGACCAGAAGCCAATAGCGTTCTTCATAGTGTTAGGTTCAGGGTATATGACCTCAAGCTCTGCAAGCTCTAGTAAAATGTTATTAATAATTAGTTCTTTATCCATGCCTGTCGGCACTACGAATTTATCAAAAATTGAATCATCATAGTTATACAGGCCTAGAATTGACAGCCAGGCTTTCACTCATAACACCTCCCCCATTTTCTAAAGGATTTACACGCCAATCAACAGAAATCAAATCAGCTTGAAACATATTGTTTGCTTTTTCGCATTGTTTTTTTAATGTTTTTAGCCACATATCGCAGCGTGTAAAGGTTTCTACATTATTAGCGTTAACCTCGTCAACAATTTGCCTTTCCTTCTTTTCGGTGTTGGCATTTGGCAAACCTATGTCTTGCGCAAATTGATTCTCTATTTTCTGAAGGTCTACCAGAATATCACTTGCGATATAATTTTTATTTAGGTCTGATTGAAAATACTGAAACAAAGGATCCCCTTGATTATTGACTAGCTTATTATCATAAAATACGGCGCTATCGCCACGGTTAACCATATCGAGCATTTTTTTGAAGCTTTCTGCTGTACTCTTATTTCTAGCAGCGAATGCGTAGGTTAGTTTACTATTGAACATATTTAACGATAGCGCTTCACTGGTAATTGCCATCAATTCAGCATAATAATTGACTAAATCCATAATACCGCCATAATCAGGTTGCATATAAATTAAAGTGCATTGCTTATCAATAATCAGCTTCCTAGAGCCTTTTAAAAGCGGATTAGCCACCACGCAAAACAAGGGTTGATAAAATACATTATAGCCGCCAAGTGTGCAGCCGTTCGCAATAACTCCGAATTTATCAGTATTGAAAATAGTAAAGCTGCCCCAACAATACAGGCAGTATAAAAGGTAATTTTCGGCCCAAAATTCGGGAAATTTCCATTTAAAGGTACTCATAGCCTTTTGTAGTAAATAACGCCTAAAATAGCCCGTTAAAGCTGCGTTTTGGCTATGCACTGTAGAGGGTGAAATCTCACTGTTATAAATGTTGATATGATTATAATCATAAGGTGCACCTTGCCTATATATATCATTCATAGAAAAACCCTCCTTCTATATAATTTTTAATAGTTTCTAGTTCGTTGTCGGTGCATGGTATTTCAATATCAGCATGATAACCCATAATAAAACCACTCATACTATTAATGGTTTTAGCTGCATAGACTGGAGAGCCTAAATCTGGAATTGATGATGATGTTATATGTCTAAAAACAGAATTTACTATACAAGCATTTCCTTCACTAATAATTCCAGATCCTCCAATACTTGAGGATTGCGGCGTTAGTCGCTGACTAATATTATATGATGCAGATATTGCGGATAGTCCTGCACCTGCAATATTGCCTGTTGCTAAATTAGTAACCATCGGCAGTAATGAAGTTGTTAAAAATATTGAATCTAGTCCGGCTTGTCTAACTCCTGACAATGGTATAGGTACGCCAATAGTACAAGATTCTTTATAATATGTCCCAGCTTTAGATGTTATTGTAATAACACCCCTGCCAGTAACCCCATCAATACGCACAGTTAAAGTGTTATTACCTTGTCGCGCTAAATCAGATGGTAATTGAATTATGCCCACCCTTGGGACATATATAGAATAGTTGCTAAAGGGTTCATAATTTAAATATGCTTGTGGTGTAGATTGCGGATGGTCTGGTAATGAAAACGTTACTGTACGCATAAACTCAGTACCAAGCAAAGTACCTAATGATGTCGCGTCCCAGTACCCTATTCTTGCTGGTTCATCCAAAATTGTTGATTGAGTTAATGGCAACCATATAATGGATGTGATATAATCAATAGGATTAAAACGAGTTTTCCAACTTTGATCAAACTGCGACCATCCATCTGATACGGTTCTTAAAAATTCATCAGAGTAAATATAGTCTACAAACCTAGTTAACCTTGAATAATCAGCCATATAATACTTAGGGATTCCACTATCAGAAACCAATCCTATAACAAAAGTACCATTATTTAATGGTGTGCCTATTTGTGATAATGACCACAGATCATCAGTAGCTTGTTTATCAACAGTAATTTGATTAGTAATAGGATAATAAGGATCTTTTATATAATAATTAGCGCCCGAAGTTGCACGCAAAACATAAATATTTTGTTTTCCTATTTCAGTCCTCCAGCTTGCCAAAGCGTCAACAGACAGCGAAGCAATCCAGCGCCCGGCGTCCCATGTCCAGTTAGAAACAAAATAATAACGATGAGTACGCCAAATATATGCGTAATTATAGGCGTATGGTTCAGAATCAAGAATTAATTCTATGTTAGGATTTAGCATGTCTGTAGGACTTAGAAAATTAATATCAAATAATGTGCCATTAGTTGGTATTTTTGTGCTATTCTGTTTTTTAGAAAATGTATAAAGATAACATTCCAACGCTTGCACCTCCTAAAAAAGCCCCGAATTAACGGGGCTTTTTTTGTTAGTCCAGAAGAAGAACAATGCCGTTTTCCGTGAAATCATTATAATAGCATTCGTCCCAATGCCACCATAGATTTGTATAACGCCCCGCGACATTATGCGGCGTTGCGCCCATAGCTTGATTTTTAGGAATGAATCCCATTGCTTCTTCGTCGAAAATAACTCCTAGAACTTTATTAATTTTTTGTTCTTCACCAGTGACAAGTGCGCCATCCTCTGCATTTGTATATACAGGCGTCACATCAATGCTATCAGGCGAATCTATAGCCTGCCAGAAGTTAACCCCTTCATAGTCAACCATTTTCATGCTATCACGCTGGAACAAATCAGACAGCACCATTGTGCGCGCCTGGCTCATGAAATCGTTGAACAAGTAAACCTTTTGTTTATTTTTAGGGGTATGCCGCTTAACTTCATTATCTTTAATGTTAACATGCCATAGCTGAGTGCGTTCCGTCAGACGATTACTTAAAACCTCAATCCTAGCATATAGCCAGCGCACAAACGCTATAAAGTTGTCTGATTTATAAATATCATTCACTGTTAATTTTTGACCGGTTAACTCATTATATTCTGTGAGCAGATGAACAACACATGTAGGATTAGCAACATTAACACCACCGATAAAGTTCGCAATAGTAGCCCTTGCTACGTTTTCATGCACCTGTTCAATCTGGCTGTTAATGTTAACCATAACACCATTGAAGAATTGTGCCCACTCTTCAGGATTTCTTAAAGCCATGTCTAATTGATTGTCGTAAAAGGTTTTATGCTTGGCATATGTGTTAAAACCATAGAAATTAGTTTGAACTACGCGCGGCTTATTGACGGTGTACATGTCAATAGATTGCCCCTGCTGTAATTCAAAGGCGGGCGAATCCTCAAAATCATCATCAAGGTAATTTACTTTACGTGTATGATTGCCGAACCGTTCCGGACTCGCTCTAAGTCCTGCAAATTTAGCATTATATGGTCTAATGCTAAAAATTGTACGGGTCAATACCTGTGACATCGCGGTCAATAACTTATCATATCCAGTAAGTAAAACCGTTGTCGCTGCTGAAACAAACGACGAAGTATCAGTAACCTTCAAATTCGTTTGACCTGTTGCCTGATGTACAATTTCATTAAAAACCGTTGCAGCCTGGTTTACTGTTAGCTGATTAACACTCATTCGTTATCACTCCTCATATATTCGTTAATTGTAAAGCTATTACGCTTTACTAGGTGGGTTAATGATTGCGGCGGTTATAATATCATCAACACTCTGGTCTTTAGGATAATCACCGCCGACGGTTTGAATATTATTTGCATGAATTGCGCTAGTTAAAGATTTTAGCGTTGCGTTAATTTGGTCAAGCGCCTTTGATTCAATAGCTGAGTTATCGACAGCAGGCGCAGCAGGCGCGGCAGGGGCAGCAGGCGCGCCCTGCCCTTCGTTATGCTCTGCGGCAACAAACTGTAAAATCTGGTCAGCTTTGAAGCCCGCTTTGCACAGTTCAACAATATCATTTACTTTCATCTTTAGAGCCTCCCTTTATTTTGTTTATAATGCTTTCCAGAAAATCCTTAATATTAGGATTTAATGCGCTGAGATTTTCAATAATGCTAGTAATTTCCATAAATGCAAGGTACGCTGCCGCTATAATTGTTATTGGAATATTAATTGTAATATTTAAATAAGGCAAGCACACTTCAACAATATAGCACAATACAACGGCTAGGAAAATCCCAATTTTCCGAAGGCCTCCCTTGCGCATTTCACTTGATGAATAAGTATTATTATAAAAGGATTTTACTAATCCGGTTATAATATCTAAGATAATAAATACTATAACAACAAGAAAAGGAATGAAGCTTGCACAAGTCATTACTTCACCCCCTTTCTTTGTTATGGCCCTAAACAATCAAGTTCCTAGTGTGCGTTGAACTGTACCGGCGCGCCCTTCCGAGGCCTGCACATTGGCCGGTTTGTTAGGTGTACCATAAGTATATAATACTTCCAATATAACTATTTGTCAATCAAAATATTTTTGAAATGCGATTTCACAGGCTTCATCTTCAAAGGTTATCAGATTATCCATGTAATCCATCCATAAATGAATATAGTGGCTTTTAAATCTTGCTATACCTATGTCGTCAGTTGTGAACGTTTCAGGATTCCCCGACTTATGGTGTGATATGTAATAGTCGCCCTTTCTATTTGCATAAATAGTAATTTCTCCAATCGCCGCTATAGCGTTATAGCCCTTTAGAGAATGTGATTCAATTTTACTTCCTGTATTATAGTCGAATTTATTACTAATAGACATGTCATAAAAGCGGGTACCCTTGGTTTGAATATATAAGGCCTGTTCTTTTTTCTTACGGCTAATTTCAGAATAGCGCAAATCTATTAAACAGATTTTACGCTCTGGCATGAATTTAACCTCAATGCCTTTTTTCTCCATATTCATGAAATGCTTAATCAAGCCTAGCTCTAAAAATAAGCTACAGCCTATATCTTCGCTATTGCTCGCCGCTATTGCAAGTAAAGGCTTTTGACCTTTAAACTCACGGTTACGGTTTATCGTTTCATAAGCATTAAAAAAAGCAGCAGCTTCGCCTTTTATTTTTTTCTCGTGTCGTTCTGGTATAAATTCATCATAAAAGAATAGTTTCATCCATTCACCGCTAAGGCCGCGCAATTTAGAAAAGGTTGTCAAGGCCCCAGCTACTCCAATAGCCTTGCCACTTGGTTTCATAACCTCGTCTTGCTCAACACCATAAAATATACCCGCTGATACCTTAGTGTTTTTTTTCATTATTATATTTATGTTGTGGTCCGCATTGTATTGATTAAATGGATTTAATTCGTCAGTTAATATAGTATCAAAGGCTAATTGTGTACGTCTTAAATATGTAAAGCCTATATTATTGGTTAAAACATAATCAAAAACCCCATAGGTTTTACCTGTTCCACGGCCTCCAACTATATAAATAAAGGTAATGCCCTGCGCTTCACAGCGCTTCACAATTTCCGGAACATTCAGCCATTCGTCCGGTGTATATAACCATTCTGTTTTCATCCTTAACACTCCTGTAATGCGAAAAAAACAGCCGTCCGGCTGTTTTTTTCGCTCTGAAGATTTTTAGAAAGGTAGGTTTTCCTTGTTATCTTTTTTAGGCTCCAACATGTGGAATTGAACCGCTACCACGCGCAAAATTTGCACATCTTTATATTTATCATTTTTAAGAAAGCCTTGAACGGAAATCAAACTGCCTTTTGTGCAATACTTAGCCAGTGTTTCAGCTAGCTTGTTCCAGAAAACAGTTGAAATAAACACGGTTTCTTCTTTGGTGTTCTGTACTGCAATATTGCAGGAAACAACTGGTTTCCCTCCTTGCGTATTGCGAAGCTCCGGATCTGCTGTAATACGTCCAACAAAAGTAACATTGTTTAACATTGCGCACACTCCTTATAATTTAAGTATTAATTATATATTATATTATATTCTAATCCATGTCAAGACATTTAAGCAATAAATGACAATCTTGTAGTAGTCTATTATATTCAGGAATTATTCCGAGCTGATAGGTTGAATCTTTAATCACAACGTTACGGGTTATAGGTATTATCCGCCCCTCTGCTTCTATTTCTTTTATCTCTGGAAAGTCATTATATACGCTTTCAGTACCTCCAGCCTTTACAAAGGTAAAAGAAGGGCCATCCCCACTATTTAAAAGCGCATTTAATCCGCCATTCTCTTCTAGTTCTTCCCCTCCTAGCTTTTTATTGACGCCCGAAATTGTAACGCCTGTCTTTTCTTTTCCGTCTTTAATATAGGTAAAGGCGTATTTTTTAGCACCCCAGGTTATAAACCTAGTGTAATCCTTATCAGGTGTAAACATACCTATATAATGACGATTCCCCGCGTTATCTATTGCAGAAAATCCTTTTTCCTTTGCTATATCTTTCTGTCTTTGGTTGTAATCTGTAAAATCTACAGACCCTAAATACTTAACAGAATCAGTGTCACAATAAATAGCATTATCTCCCGCCAACTTCAAACCCTTTTCAAGCATTAATCTACAATAGCATGTTGTCCACACGCCCCATTGATAAGGTAAAAATGCCCTTTTATTATGTTCTTCAAGTAATTCTTCAACACTTTTACGGTTATCAATAACAAATAAACCTAAATCGTCAATATTATTCCCTATATATTCTTGAACTGCTTCTATGCTGTCAAAAGCTTCTAAATCAATATACAAATTGCTTTCCTTTACTGGATCCTGTGCAGTCATGCCATATATTGAATTTAATAGCGCTTTTAATCTGCTATATTCGTATTCGTGCGCATCGTCTCCCTTCAGCTCTGTTTTCTTTGTGTACCAATTTTTAAGTAATTCAAGATAACAATCAGGCAAATAATCATAATTGGAATAATAACAATCTATAAATAATATATCTTTAATATCGTATTCATCAATAATAATTTTCAAGTCAATATCTGTTATGGTAGTTTCAACATATTGTCCCTGTAATAATCTGCCATTATCTTCTATAGTTCCCATGCATTCCCTGCATTTAGCCTTTGCTAAATAAGGGAACCCCCAATATTTATTTTTTAATTTAAAATCATAAAAAGCTACACGCATAAGCAACGCCTTTCCTTTGTTTAATAAATCGGTTAATCTATCATATGAAATATACTTTTCTTCTACTGGTTTGAATGGGGTCATAGGGAATTTAAAGCACGCTTGTGCCGCTGGATATGCACTTTCTAGGTCCATAGTTTTAACATTTTCAACAATGTTTCCCACATAATAACGGTTTGCATGGGTATTGCCTCCCCTGAATGCTTCCCGTAATGCTTTGTAAACCTCATACCTTGGCATAATCTCCCTAAGCCATGTGCGATTCACGCCGCGCATAGCTTTTTTAGCTTCTCTTCTAACGTAGCCCGTGCTAGTAAGTGGTATAGTATATAAAGTATCATTGTAATTTTTTAACCGACTGTACACAGCTTCAACCAATCCCAGAACATCATTTTGACAATATAATAATTCATCAGAATCTAATGGCGTCCATGGATAACGAATAATATTATAATCAAAATCGTATTTTTCGCTATATTTACGGTGTTCTACATTTTCAGCCTTTGTAAATTCCAATAATGACATATTAGAAAGCCTGTAAGAACATCTAAATTCTAGCTTATTAAACATTGTGCATTTTAAAATAGCGCGTTTATCTACTGCAAAAACTTCTTCAGGTTTAAAATGATATATCCCAGATAAAAACGTAAATTCATAAGATAAATTATGCACATATATTACCAGCCGTTCATTGTCTCTTAGCTGGCTGCAAATTTGCTGACATATTTTTAAAAACTCTTCCCATGTTCTACCTACAATCGTATATTCAAGCCCCATTTGAAATTGCCACACATACATAAAAGATTGATACCGTGGAACAATCTCCTTTTTTATTTTGTCGTATTCTTCCTTGTATTTAATCTTGCTAGTCTCTATATCAAAAGCGCACACAATGTCTTTATAATAAAACGGCTCACCCTTATAAGCATTATTCCCAATCGGGCGCTTTTGCCGTTTAATTTGCTTTAAATCTGTTGTATATTGATTGGTTAATAGCATTATAATCACCTAGAATTTTAGTTTCTCGTAGAATTTAGAACGGCTCATTCCTACCGCTTGCCTATCAAAATCCGGAAGCTCTCGAATCTCGGGTATATGTTTTCTGAATACGTTAATTCTTCGCAATAATATATGCTGCGGAATTTGCTTTTCTTGCGCCACGTTAAATAGTTCGGCTATTTGTTCACTATCGTAAATTTTTCCACCGTATTTTTCACGTGCATAATTCATAAATTCTATAAAATTCCAATAATTTTCATCTGTTATATTGGGGTAATTCTTTTGTAAGGACTTTAACATCTCAGCTTTTGCTTTTTTCTGGCCTTTTACGGTCGAGTAACTACTAGCAACAAATTTGCTCACTGCTGTTAATTCATAAGCCAACCCTTTTACATCCTTCAAACTTCTAGCTGTCGGAAAACCTTGAGAATTAGCCTTAAATGTAGCACTTTGATTAAATTCTGTTTTTGATAATCTGTCAAGCCTTTTCATCGCTATGCTTCTTAGTCTGGTATATTCATGCCTTAATTCCTTTTCACTAAATTTTCTAACTAAGCTATATGGATTATAAACGTTGTAGTCTCCTAGCTTTAAATTGTTATTATTCAAATAAACCACCTTGCTTTCTACAATAATCAATCCATGATTCCTTGACCATGTCCCGAATAATGGCGCTGCGCGTCTTATCGGTCAGCAAAACTATTTTATCTAAAATTTCGAGCGTTTCACGTGAAACAGTGATTGAAATCGTTTTTGCTTTTTCCATTATATCAATTCCTTTCTTTATTAAAAAAAGCCGATTAATCGGCTTTTTCTACGTCGTTAATGCTAACCCATGAATATATTTCCTGTAAAAGTAAACGGTCTGCTTTCACTTGCATAACGGTGAAGTTAACCCCTTTATAATATTCTGGAATTAAAACACTCACGCCAGCATAATATTGAGCGCTTTTTTTTATTTTTACTATGTCACCTTCTGCATAACCTGAAGCTGTCAGAATCTTTATTTTTACGGTTTGTCCTGTATATATAATATTTGGATTTGTTTTATATTCAGGATTCCAAGCTAATAATTGCGATAAAGTCGCACCATATTTAGACGCTATCCCAGAAAGTGTATCTCCTGATTTAATAGTATAAACTATATAACCATCTTCAGCTGGCTTTTCCGTTATATGCTCTGGCATAATATTAATGTCAAAATTAACCCCGTCAATTTCTAAAATTCCCGTCTGGCAAATGTCCCATGAATAGTTATCTCTATAGTTATTGGAAGGGTCGGAAAACCATAATAAAAATTCTTTGCTATCATAGTCAAGACCTTTAAAGTATGAGGTAATATAATCATAATTAGTATAAATTCCGGTTTTTATATTATAGCGCTGTAAGTAATGATGAAAACTTAAGAACATGCTTTTAGTCAATGCTTGTGTTGGCCTCTTCTGGTATCTTTCGTAATAATAATTTACCGAATCATATTCATAATCAAAAAATACACCTATATTAATATTTGATAAATAAGGCTTAATGGTTTGATAACATAAACTAGCTTCAGCCTCTGCGTCTACTTCGTTCGAAGCATAACTAAACCAATAAACACCAATATCAAAGCCCTTGTCAATAGCTTCAGTTATATTTCTTATGAAATAAGGATCTTCCTGTTTTTCATACATCCCATAGCCTGCGCGTATGATTGCAAATGTGTACCCATACTCTTTAAGCCTAGACCAATCGACAACGCCTTGATATTTGCTAACATCTACACCCATTAATAAAGTCATTTTTGTTCCTCCTTAATATACAATCTTTCCAGCCAATATTTTCTCACAAGTACGAACAAGTTCATCATCTAATTTAACAACTTTACAATATTTTCGTAAATAAGCAATTAATATTCTGCACCGAAATTCTAGCGTTTGCCATTTATCTAGGTATTCTTTACACTTAGCTTTATAGCCAATCAATTCATGTTCTGCATCGTGCAATATCCCTAAATTCTTTAATGGTTGATTGTTATTTTGGCAAACTGTTTCTATAAAATGTAAGACCTCGATACAATTTACACTAGTTTCCCGCAAAAAATCCATAGATTCACGTTTATTCATCGCTATCCTCCTTCTTTATTGAATCAGTGTCATCATAAGTAATTTTAAATAAGTACGGATATGATACCAAAAATAATGGCTCACCTGTTTTATAGTTCTCATTTAAAACTATTAAATTATTTAATTCTTCTTTCGTCATAACCCCCACCCTTTCTAAATGTTTGATTATATAATAGCACTAATGAATAGCATTGTACAGTTACAATATTGTTACTATTGGTTACAGAA